>PDWI01001638.1_pt1 | contig 37434 bp, 34 predicted proteins | sample 1430891 | NCBI WGS metagenome assembly PDWI01 (sample SAMN01162508, study PRJNA174530) | Oral metagenome, whole genome shotgun sequencing project. | biome: Marine environment; feature: Marine mammal; material: Swab sample of the gingival sulcus; isolation source: swab sample of gingival sulcus... | reverse complement strand
TGTTTTTTTATGCATATTTTTTTATTAAAAATAACTTTTATAAAAATGTATATTCACGTTCTGTTTCAGAGACCCATGCACACAGAATTTTTTGCACATCTTTTGGTAAAATATCTGCGATATTTTCTGGCCATTCAATAATCAGGCACGCACGAGAATTATTCATCAAATCATTCCACCCTAATTCTATCATATCATCTTTACCAATACGATACGCATCGATATGATATATTCTTTCATAACCATACATATCAACATCATACTCTTTCATAATCGTAAATGTCGGTGATGTATATGGTCCTTTTGCGCCACACGCACGCAAAACACCTTGCGTAAAAGTCGTCTTCCCACTACCTAAATCCCCCTGCAGTGTGATAATGGAAGGTGTATTATGAGAAATATATTTTTTTGCAAGTGTATGCGTTTCTTCAATTGTCCGCGTAATAACTTTTTTCATATAGAATAAAGCATACAATAAAATGTGAACAAAATCAACGATATAATTATCATAATAAATACAGAAAAAATAAAAACTGTGTACAAAAATTGACAAAAACACATGCTATTGATAGTCTATACTATCCTACAAATATTATTTATTATGTCACAGTCACCCACAAGACAATTTGAGAAAATGGTAAATGAGAGTACACATATTCTCATTCTTCTTCCAGAAAATCCAGAAAATGATTTTTTTTGTAGCGCACTTGCTATCGCTCATTTTTGTTTTTATCATGACATCAAAACAACAATTGGCTTTTCAGACCCTTACGAACAAATTGTATCACTCAATTTTCTCACACGACCTAAAACAACAGAACTAACACATACAATTGCAGGATCACGAGACCTCGTTCTCTCTTTTGATACAACATATAATAAAATTCTTGGTGTACGTACAGAAACACTGAAAGATAAAGTAAATGTCTACATTACTCCTGAACGTGGTATGATTGATTCACGTGATTTTTCTTTTCTTCCTGATAAATTTCCCTATGATCTCATCATTACAGTTGGTGCAACAGATAAGGAAGCTATGGGAAAACTCTATGATGAAATTCCTGACATCTTCTATGAACTTCCTATTATAAATTTTGACAACAAAAGTGCGAATGAACAATTTGGTCAAGTAAACTTTGTCAATGCTGTTTCTTCTTCTGTTTCAGAGGTAGTAAGTGATCTATTTAATCAGCTAAACTATCACATATCCAAAGAATGTGCCCAATCACTTCTCACAGGAATCATCAGTGCAACAAATAGTTTTCAAAACCACAATACAACACCACACGCACTAACATTATCCAGTCAATTGCTTGAAAACGGCGCTGATCAACAAATAATCATTCGAAATCTCTACCGCAACCAAACTTTCTCCCTTCTGCAGCTCTGGGGGCGCGCAATGAAAAATCTTGGAACGTCACAGTTAAATGACGCTATTGTCACGAGCCTTATTACACAAAATGATCTCACACAAACAAAAGCAGAAAAACATCACATTCATGCAATTCTTAAAAAGATAAAACAAAATTATCCAAAAGGGAAAGTCTTTGTGCTCATTTATGAAAAAGAACATAATAATTTTATTGCACTTATTAATACAGAAAAATCAAATATCGCATTAGAACATGACACAACACGCACAATCAAAATGCTTTCTGAATATGTATACGAAGTACCACTTCTTGCTCACACACAAGATGAAGTATGTGGAGAAGTGGATGAGATTTTCCTCAACTATTCCGAATTCTTAAAAAAGAGTTAGTAATTTCACCTACTTTTTTTACAAGTCTTATATTATTTGCCTAATTATATTGGATAATTTTTTGATTTTTCTCACCAGCAATTCAATAGATATCTATATATAATTAAATTATTCACACATACTCTCTTTAAAAAAATATTTTTTCATATTTCTCCTTACTACATTTATGCAAAAAATTTCTTTTATTTGTACTGATAAGATGATAGAATGAAATAAAATAATGTCAAAAATATATGGTAGTAAAAATAAAAAAACCCCAAAAATCCCAAAACACCCGTCATTCAAGTGAAATTGACCGTACTCTCAAAAAACTACAATCAAAAAGCCAAGAAGAATTTGCCTCATACACTGCAAAGAAACTTGATTTACCATATATTGATCTCAATATCACTCCAGTTGCTAGTGATGATGTAACCACAATCACTGAGGAAGAATCAAAAAAATACAATGTTGCCGTTTTCTATACCACAGGAAAAAACATGAAACTCGGCACACCGACACCAGAAAATCCTGAAATGCGTGAATTTATAAAAGAACTCCAAGACGTACGTGGATGGACAGTAGAAATCTTTGTCATATCACCAGATTCATTTGAACGACTTCTTCTGCAGTACAAAAATGCATATTTCATCGATGCAATTGATACAATGCGCCTCACACTTTCCGGCAAAGACTTAGAAGAATTCAACGAAGGTATAGGAAAGCTGCTCGCACTAAAAAAAAATCTCGATGCACTCCCTACTACAGAAGTACTTGATATTCTCTTTTCTGGTGCAGTTATCCTCGGTGCAAGTGATGTTCATCTCGAACCTCAAAAAGAAACTGTAGCAGTGCGTTTTCGTGTTGATGGCGTACTTCAAAATATTGTGGATTTTCCACAACATACATATAAACTCATCACAAACCGCATTAAGCTCATGAGTAAAATGAAGATTAATGTCCGCGATCAAGCACAGGATGGTCACTTCGCATTTGATTCTGCAGAAGCAAATATTGATGTACGTGTATCTACAATTCCAGGAAAGGCTTTTGAAGGTATTGTAATGCGTCTACTCAAAAGTGATAGTGTTACAGTCGACATTAATAGTCTCGGACTTGCAGGAAAAGCATTTGATGATATTCAAAAAAACATTGTCAAAAATGCTGGTATGATCCTCACAACTGGTCCAACTGGTTCTGGTAAGACGACAACTCTCTACACACTCATCAATCACATCAAATCAGAAGAAACAAAAATCATCACCATCGAAGACCCAATCGAATATCAAATTAATGGAATTTCTCAAACACAGGTAGCGAAAGATCGCGGTTATACATTTGCAAAGGGTCTTCGTGCTGTCGTACGTCAAGATCCCGATGTTGTACTCGTCGGTGAAATTCGCGATGATGAAACTGCTGCTGTAGCTGTAAATGCAGCACTTACTGGTCATTTAGTGCTTTCTACACTTCATACAAATAACGCTGTTGCGACAATTCCCCGCCTCATGGAACTTGGTATTAAACCCACTCTTATCCCATCAGCAACAAACATCTTCATGGCACAACGACTTGTGCGCAAACTCTGTGAGCACTGCAAAGAAGAATATGAACCGGCAAAAGAAACTGTTGAAATGTTCATGAAAATGATTTCTCTCATCTCTCCGAAAGCCGAATTAGAGGTGCCAAAAAATATTGAAAAAATCTGGCGATCAGTCGGATGTGAAAAATGTCATAATACTGGATACAAGGGTCGTGTTGGCATATTTGAAGTTCTCACGATGAGTCCAAAACTTGAAAAAATGATTCTTGATATGGAATCTGAAACAGACATCATTAAAGCCGCACTTGAAGAAGGGCTTGTTACTATGACACAAGATGGTGTACTTAAAGCTCTAAAAGGTATCACAACAATTGAAGAAGTAATGCGTGTCACAACTGAAGGCGAGTTAATTGAAGTATTGTACGAAGACCTCATGACACAATCATTATCTCGTGGGATATTTGTCAGTCAACAAACACAACAAATTGCCTCTAGTCATTCTGAAAACTTTGAATCAATGAATGAAACAGTAAATAATGCAGAAGAAACTGACCTCCTCCCAATGATTTTATCTTATGGCGCAACTCTTAAATCCAGTGATATTCATATCGAGCCTGGCGAGGAGGAAGTGGATGTCCGTATGCGTGTTGATGGCGTGTTACAATCAATAGCCAAAATTCCAATCGTCAGTTACCCACTCCTGCTCAGCAAAATCAAAGTCGTTAGCAATATTCCTACAACAATCCGTCAAGGTGTCTCTGATAGTCGTTTCCGCATCATGTACGAACAAGAAAATGCTTCTGAAAACAACGTAGATGTGCGTGTCTCAATTATTGTAGGTGGGTATGGAGAAACAATTGTAATGCGCTTGTTAAGTAAAGACAGTGTAAAACTTGATGTTCATTCCATTGGTATTCGTGACTACAATCTTAATCGCATCATGACGCAAGCACAAAAACCGTATGGCATCCTCCTTAATACTGGTCCAACTGGTTCTGGTAAGACGACAACACTTTATAGCATACTCAACGAAATCAGCTCTCCAGATATGAAAATTATCACAATTGAGGATCCGATTGAATATCAACTTGATGGTATATTACAAACACAAATCAATAAAAAAGGTAGCTACACATTTGGCACAGCACTTCGTGCGCTTTTGCGTCAGGATCCCGATGTAATACTAGTTGGTGAAATTCGTGACGAAGAAACAGCAGAAACTGCAATCAACGCAGCTCTCACAGGTCATCTTCTTATCTCTTCTCTTCATACAAATGATTCTGTTGGTGCAATACAACGACTCATTAATCTCGGTGTCAGCACAGATGACCTTACAACAGCAGTAAATGGATTTATTGCACAGCGTCTTGTGCGTACACTGTGCGAATGCAAAAAAGAAAAAACTATTGAAGAAAGCGAAAAAGCAATTATCACAAAAGTTCTTGATAGTATTTCACCACTCGTTTCAATTCCTAAACCTCAAACAAATAAACTTTTTTCTCCTGGTAAATGCTCGAAATGCAATGGAATTGGATACAAAGGTCGAACAGTGATTTCTGAAGTATTTGTTTTAGATGATGATTTACGTGAATTAATTGCACACAATGCTCTCTTGCCTGATATCAAGAAAAAAGCAATCGAAAACGGTATGCTCACCATGGAGCAAGACGCAATTCTCAAGGCACTAGAAGGTGTCACAACACTTGAAGAAGCACGACGCGTCACAACACTATAAAAAAGAAAACCACTTACATAAAATGTAAGTGGTTTTTTGATGTTTTTGTATCTGTAGACATGGCTACCTCCTTTTACTGTAGGCAGCATACCCGCGAGGTCAATGACTCACGCGGGGAGAAGAAGAGTCGAGGAGAACCGCAGCCAAAACCACAAGAGCCCGATCTGGACTAAACGACTTCCGTATGAGCTCAAAAGATAGAAAAGCCCATAATATGCCTACAGATACAAAAATACCACATTTTTAAATTCCCTTCCTAACCGGACTATCAATACTAGCACACCTTTGAAATCTTGTCAAGTAGTGTTACAATATACTACGAATGAAAATTTTTTCTTTTATTTAAGCCTTTTTTCTGTATGACACTTATCACGCACGAACAACCAGAAACAAAACCAATTATTGAAGAAACAAATGAAAATTCACAAGAATTTTCAATTGATTACACATTGCGTCCACAACAAATTAATGATTATATCGGACAAGAAAAAATCAAAAAACAACTGCGCATCTTCCTCGACGCAGCAAAAAAACGTAACGAACCTCTAGAACATATTCTTTTATATGGTCCTCCTGGATTGGGTAAAACAACACTTGCAAATATCATCGCACGTGAAATGAATGTCAATATTAAAACAACATCTGGACCAGCGATTGAACGTGTCGGCGATCTTGGATCTATACTTACAAACATGCAAGATGGTGATGTACTTTTTATCGACGAAATTCACCGATTAAATAAATCTGTTGAAGAAGTTCTTTACCCTGCAATGGAAGATCATAAACTCGACCTTGTCGTTGGTAAAGGTCCAAGTGCACAAGCGCTCCAGATAGATTTACCAAAATTTACACTCATTGGCGCTACAACACGTATGGGTACACTTACTGGACCACTTCGTGATCGTTTTGGTGTAATTCACAGACTAGAATTTTACAATCACGATGATATTGAAAGTATTATAAAAAGAAGTGCATCAATTTTGGAATGTGATATTCACAATGATGGTGCAGCACGACTTGCTCGTGCGTCACGTCAAACACCGCGCATCGCAAACCGCCTTCTCAAACGTGCACGTGATTGGGCTGATGTACATGAACATATCATTATTGATGATTTTGTAGCAAAAAATACACTTAAGATGCTTGATATTGATGAAAATGGACTTGAGCCAACAGACAGAGAGTTTCTCACGCTTATTATTGATAAATTTGATGGTGGTCCCGTTGGCGTATCAACAATTGCAAACGCACTTTCAGAAGAAATACAAACAATCGAAGATGTCTATGAACCATATCTCATGCAACAGGGATTTCTTGCACGTTCTCCTCGTGGACGCATTGTGACAGAACATGGATATACACATCTCGGAAAATAATTTATAAACATATTACTATGGAAATATTATTTAGCACCATTTATACACTGTTTATATTCGGTGTTGCACTTACAAGTTTCTTTATTGTGACAAATCTACAGAAATATTCGATAAACCCACGATTCACAAAACCGATTGTTTTTGTATATATCATCGTAACAATCATTCTTATTATTATAAATATTACGCTATTTATCAATATTCCATTTGAAAACTTTTTCTACAATAATAATCTATATTACTAATCATGAAATCTCTCAAATATTATTTCACGTCACAAAATCCAAACGAAAAAATTTTGCATATCGTACACAGACACTGGTTCAATATGTTTATTCAATATATCCCAATACTTGCACTTCTTGGCATAATGATAATTAGCTTTATTATGCATCCTTACATTTTTCACAGCTTTGCACATGAAGGTGCACGTGTACTTTTTTTCTTTCTGCAGACATTTTTCTTCCTCTTTATCTGGATTTATGGATTTGTCATTTGGTTTGATTATTATCTTGATATTTGGATTATTACTACACATCGCATCGTCAATGTCGAACAAAAAGGACTTTTTTCACGCCAAGTGAGCGAACTTAAATTTCATCAAATCCAAGATGTCTCTACTGATGTGAAAGGATTTTTCCCCACTATCCTCAACTTTGGCGACATCACTGTCCAAACCGCCGCAGAACAATCCCGCTTTCTTTTTCGCAGCGTCGGCAGCCCTTACAAAATTAAATCAGAAATCATGACACTACAAAAAAAACATGCAACCGAATTATATGCACAAAAATCACAAACAACTACTAAGTAATTTTTTTGATATACTTTCACTCACTTGCAGTAAAGCAGTAATTGACCAATCTGAAGACTGGTGTAAAGGCAGTAGTACGTATTTTGATGAGATAAAAAAAGAACTTGATGAGGTGCAAGAAGAATTACAAAAAGAAAATAATGTCTATCTCGAAGATGAACTCGGTGATGTATTGTGGGATTATCTCAATCTTCTTAAACACCTCGAACTAGAAGAAAAAATTACTATAGAAAATGTATTTAAAAGATGCAAAAAGAAATATACAGAGAGACTTCATGGTAGAAAAAACGGTGAATTCTGGAATGATGTAAAAAAAAGACAAAAAGAAGTATTAGCAAAAGAACAAAAAAATTATAAAAAATAAAAAAAGAGCATGTGGTGCACAACACATGCTCTCTATAAATTGATTGATGCTCAGCCAGACCCTCGAGCAGGGGAATTCGATCTGGGGTTCTCTCACTTCTATCAAAAGAAGTCATAGCGGACGTACTGTTATATAAATAACACCCATTCAGGACAATAAACTTAATATTATGCACAAGTTTTACGGAGATATCCTTTAGTCTATTTGACGATCGTACATGACAGCAATACTTCCTCTTATTTATGAAAAGGACAATGGTTGCCATTCTTTTGTCAGTGGTACCTTTGCTGAGAGAGACTACACATTACATTACAAATGAACTCGATATTCCTCCACATATCTATGTGACTCTCTGCAAGAAAAGAGCTTCATCAATCAATTAAAAAATATTATAACAAAAAAACCTGTTTTGTCAAACAAAACAATTTGCAAAAAAATTACATTTTATACTCAACCTCGATTGCTAAAACTAAAAAACAACGATGAAGATATTATTATGTTTTTACAAAAAACCTTAATAAATTAGGATTTTTACCATGTCTATGGCATAATAAATGTATTAAAAATAAATATTTATTTTATGTTTAAAAAAATATTAGTTTTTTTCTTTTTATTTACTGTTTGTCTCACTTTTAGCACAATTGTTGATGCTGCTGGGATTGTGCCATGTGGAGATGGCTCAGATAAAGGCAATGCTTGTACTATATGTCATCTCGTCGCAGGGATTTATAACATAGTCGATTATATAAAAAATATCATTGTTATTGTAGCAATTGCTGTAATCACAATTGCAGGCATTATGTACATAGTGTCAGCTGGCAATTCATCCATGACTTCTATGGCAAAGGCAGCTATCAAAAATACACTTATCGGCATCTCTATTTTCCTCTTGGCATTTATGCTAATAACAACGATCATCAATTCTTTTTTCAAAGCAGATACAGCACTGATTGCTGATGGTGGCTTCAAAATTGCAGATACATGGACATTTACAGGTGATTGTTCAAAAAAAACAAGCCCTTCAACAAGTAGCCCATCTACAAGCGGTGGCACACCGACAGGTGGTGGAGTAACAGCAAATGGCATTAAAATTCCACCAGGCACTTCTTCATCAGTTGCACAACGAATCAACAAAACCCCACCAGCATCTCAACCACGAAACATGAATGTTCCTTGCAAAGATAATTGCATGCTTGTTGACTCGGTCGCAAAAAAAATAGAAAATGCCTACAAAAAAGGAAAAGGTGATTGGCGTGTAACTGAAGGGTGGCCAGCGACAACGTCACGACATAAAAATAATTGTCACTACGACGCAACGTGTGTTGATATCAATTTTAAAAATCCCTCAACTGACACAACTACAGAAAATATCAACAGAGTTGCAAAAGAACTACAAGAAGCTGGTCTACGACCTGTATATGAAACAAATGATCAGAGTAAATGTGAAGGAGTTATTGTAGAATGCAAGGTGTATTCTCATATAACAGCACCGCATTTTTCAGCTTATGACAACTAAGATACTTTGTATCTTTCACATATTAACAAATTTTTAAAAAGCAATTCTCCTCGTTGAGAGAATTGCTTTTTCTTATTGTGCGCAAAAATTTATACATTCTTTATATGTAGCAATTTTATCAAGCATTGTTGACGCACACACACCATTTATTGTGATTGCACGTCCTTCATGCACTCTTTCATTAATATTATAATATGAGCAATCCCCAGAATAGCGAACTTTCACACATTTCAACCCTATTTTTTTTGCATAGAATTCATAATATGTTGATATCCCTACATACATATATTTACCATTTGGAAGTGTGATTTGTACAACATTTCCCTCATCCATTTTTTTCTCCCTTTGCTATATAAATAAAAAATCACGCACAACAAAAAATTATACAAAACAATTTTCCATTAGTCAATGTGATGATATTGCACGTTGTTTTTGAGTAAAAAATAATCATTCCATGCAATAAAAAAATTTTGAAAATATAAAATAATTACGCTACTAATAATTATGCTTTTTATTTTTTGTTGTTGACATTTCCTGTGAAAAATTGTTATGCTTATAAACCATCAAAAACAAAAATACAACATAATTATTTTTTTCACTTCTATGAAAAAATTTTTTGTTTTTTGTTTTTGTATTTTTTTATTTCTGCATCATTTTTGTGTTGCAGAAGAATTATCTGTGCAAAAAGAAAATGATGTCTCACAACAAGAAAAAGCACCAAAAAATATTTCTGATAAAACTGAAAGCAAAAAACCACAAAAAACACTTGCTGAAAAAGAAAAAACAGAATCAAAGACATTAATTACACCTACTTCACAAAACGACTTGGACACAAAAGAGAAACAAGAAAATCTAAAAGAAGGTGACGAAAACAAAAAAGAAGAACCTGTAAATGATGCCCATAGTCCAAAAAATAATACGCAACCAAAAAAAGAAACAAATGATAGTGCATTGTGCACAAAAAAAGACACACTAAAAAACACCACAACAACTACATCTAAAACAAAAAAAGAGGATGATAAAAAAGAAAAGAAAAAATCTTTTTCTCTTCGTATCAATGAAATTCTGCCAAATCCATACGGATCTGATAGTGGTAAGGAATTTATTGAAATATACAACTTTGGTGACACAGAAATTTCTCTCAAAAATTGGAAGCTTTATGATAAGACAAAAAAACCGTATATTTTTGATGATATTTCTATTAAATCAAAAGGTTTTCTTACGCTGTACAATAAAAAAAATTTTTCTTTTTCTCTCAATAATTCAAATGAAGAAATTTTCCTAGAAACTGATACCGATGACATCATCTCACATTATGCTTATAAAAAATCCACAAGTGGTCTATCGTGGAATTATGATGAAAATGCGTGGTACACAGAAATACCAACGCCAAATACTGTAAACACAGAAAACCCCCTCACAAAAGATTATCCAGAAATCATCATCAATGAAATATTTCCAAACCCAAAAGATAACGAAGAAAAAAATGAATTTATAGAACTCTACAATCCTAATGATAAAAATATTTCTCTCAAAAATTGGCTGCTAAAAGACGCGAGTCAATCTGGCAAATATCTCATCGATGACGTAGTAATTCCTGCAAAAGGTTTTTATACAGTTTATCGCACAGAATTTCGCTTTGCACTCAATAATTCTGGCAATGAGACTATATCTCTCGTCGCACCAAATACTAAAACACTCTCATCCATATCATACACATCATCACGCGAAAACAAATCACTCAACTACGCAAAAGACAAATGGTACTGGGAAAAACCAACACCAAACACGCAAAACTATGAAAATCCCCTTCTCAAAACATACCCACAATTATTTCTCTCTGAGATTTTGCCAAATCCTTCTGGTGATGAAAACATCAGTGAATTTATAGAAATCTACAATCCACACAATCATCCCATCAATCTGGAAGGATGGACACTAAAAGATGCATCTTCTACTGGATCATATACATTCACACATACACATACAATTGATGCAGAGAAATATTTTGTCATATACAGAAAAGATTTTTCTTTTGCACTCAACAACAGCAATGAAACACTCTCACTCATTGCACCAAATGAAAAAGTGATGAGTACTTTTGCATATCAGTCCAGCAAAGAAGATGTCTCACATAATTATGATGACACAACAAAATCATGGCGCATGAGCAAAAACATTACACCAGGTGAAAAAAATATTTTCAATAATCTCCCAGAAATTACAAAATATACCATTGATAAAAATGTATACAAAAATGTGTATGCACAGTTCAAAGCACAATCGACAGATAAAGACGGTGAAAAATTAAAAGTCCGATGGGAGTTTGGCGACGGACGCAAAAGCTATCTATGGAATACACGCCACAAATACGCACACACTGGCACATATCATGGCACACTCCGCATCCAAGACAAAAGTGAAGAAATCATAAAACACTTCACTGTCACAGTAAAAAAATATCCCCGTCACCACATCAAAATCACAAAAGTCGTCCCAAATCCAGCAGGCAAAGACTCTGGAAATGAATACATCGTCATCAAAAATACCACAAAGAAAAAAATTAATCTCAAAAATTGGAGTATCGCAACAGGCACAAAATCACAAAAACTCATCAACCACCCCATCAGCAAAAATCTCTACATCAAACCAGGTAAAACAAAAACCATCAAAAGAAAACATGCAGCAATTTCCCTCCCAAACAAAAAAGGCATCATCGAAATCCGCAGGCCAGATGGATCAGTATCCCATACAAAAAAATATGGCGACAAAAACATCTCCATCCCAGATAATGCATCATATGAAAAAATCAATGGACAGTGGCAATGGATTATCCCTATAAACACAAAAGAGCAAAAAATTATCACACAAGCACTCGCAAATGAAAAAATGTTTTCACAACAACGCCTCGAGCGAGAAATCGCCTACAACGCCATCTACAACCCAAAAGAAAAACCACAATTCAATGAAACACACTCCCCTAACGCATCACAGTCACTTCTCACAAAAATCAATTTTCTCATCAATCACATCATCTTATACACACAAAACAGTGTGCACCAATTTCTCACAAACAACACAAAAAAAGAAATCCACGGAAAAATACACCCCATCAAAACATCCAAAAACCCCTGCCAAAACCTCCACATCCCCACACGCAAAGACTACACATTTTGCAAAGAAAAATAGATTACTAGATACCTAGACTACTAGACAATCGTAATCCTTCAACTTTTGAACTTTATATGTATATAGTAGATAAAACAGTGAAAAATTACTACACTTTTTTATTTTTTGTTTGAGAATCTCAGAAAAGAGCATGCAATAAAAAATGTTATTCTAAACTTATTTCAGGACCTCTGTGTATGCAAACATTTTGTGTACATTACTCTGGATTTCCACCTTCGTGAGAATAACATAATCACAAACTCATAAATACATTTATCACATCCGCAAAATAATAATCTGTAAAGTCACAACGCCAAAAGACGCGATAAATCGCGTCTCTACATGCCATATTCCACATTCCATATTTCATCTTCTATTTTTCACAACAATATTGCAAAAATGTGTAAAAAATGTGATGATATGAGTGGATAGACGCAGTATATTCTCGAGGGATAGACGCGATAAATCGCGTCTCTACTGTATTTTTTAATTTTTACACACATATGTCAGGACACAATAAATGGTCAACGATTAAACATCGCAAAGGCGCACAGGATGCAAAACGTTCTAAAATTTTTTCGCGTATTGCCAAAGCGATTGCGGTAGCAGTGCAAAATGGTGGGCCGGATCCCGAGACCAACAGTGCGCTCAAGCTCGCGATGGATCAGGGGCGCAAAGCAAACATGCCAAAAGACAATATCGAGCGTGCGATGAAGCGTGGTAGTGGTGATGAGAGTGCACGCATCGAAGAAGTCACATATGAGGCGATGGGTCCTGGTGGGTCAGCGATGATGATCATGTGCGCTACAGACAATACCAACCGCACGCTCACAGATGTCAAAACCGCACTCAAAAAAAATGGAGGGAAATTTGTGCCAAGCGGGAGTGTGGGTTTTCAATTTGATTTTGTCGGCTATATCTCCACAACACCGACTGATATCGAAGCAGCAGAACTCGAAGCAATCGAATATGGGGCGGAAGACGTGATTGTCGAGGATAAAAACCTTATTATCATCACCAAAACACACGATTTGCATGCGGTACTCAAAAATATCGACACAGACACCGTCAATGAGGCACGTCTTGTGTACAATCCGACACAACCAGTCACACTCTCTGACCAAGACAAAAAGGCATACACAGTACTCTATGAGATTATCGAAGACCTCGACGATGTCGTGGAAATCTTTGACAATGTTGCATAGAAATGCTATAATTCTACGTTGATTTTCAATATATTTTCGTAGAGATACACACATTATAATTGAAAATGATCACATACATGATACGGATACTCGGCATTGACCCTGGCACTGCGATTGTCGGTTGGGGCGTCATCGATTTTGACGCGCGCACAATGCACAAAAAAACAGTGGCATATGGACATATCGAGACAGACAAATCCCTCTCAACATGTCAGCGACTTGAAGAAATTTACGATGGTATTATGTCTCTTATTGACACATACGCGCCGCATGAGGTCGCTGTGGAAGAATTATTTTATTTCAAAAATGCAAAAACCGTCATCACGGTCGCGCAAGCACGTGGCGTCATATTGCAGACGTGTCATCACAATGGTTTGCCTGTTGCAGAGTACACACCGCTACAAATCAAGCAGTCTCTCACAGGATATGGCCGTGCTGATAAAAAACAAATGCAAGAAATGGTCAAAAATATGTTAAAATTACAGAGTGTCCCACAACCGGACGACACGGCAGACGCACTTGCAGTCGCGATGTGCCACTGTAATTCGCGTGGATATGCGCAACACTTGCATCAGTAATTCGTAACTCGTACTCAGTAATTTGTACGTAAGCTATGACACAGCATTTCTGTATATGAAGAAACCTTTTTTGTAAAAATACAACATACATTTTGTAATAAATAGCACTAATCCCTAACACATGAATATATGAACGAGTATAGCCCAATCATTAATACACTTCTTGATCAAGGTGTGAGTGGTGACACGATCATTCTCCTCCTTCTTTTTCCTGTTGTTGTGACAATTGTGGTGATTTTGCGACAATTTGTCGGGATCAAAGCGTTTGGTATTTATACCCCATCGATTATCACACTCGCATTTGTGTTTATCGCGCGTGAACGGTGGTTTGATATCAAGTATGCAGTGACAATTTATGTGATTGTGCTTTTTGTCGGTATGGTGATGCGTTATGTACTCAAAAGATTTCGCCTCCTCTATCTCCCACGTGTTGCCATCAATCTCTCTGTTGTGTCTTTTTCTGTGTTGGTTACATTGGCGGTTGCTGGCTATTTTGATCGTACAGGCTTTGCCGCTGCACCGATTTTTCCAATTCTCGTCATCATCACGCTCGTAGAAAAATTCGTCACCGTGCAAATTGAAAAAGGCAACCGCACAGCGATCATTTTGGCAATTGAAACACTCTTTATCGCACTCATCGGCTACACTGTTCTCTCGCCGACAACACCGGTTGGGACATACATCACCACATTCACACTGACACATCCTTTCATTGTTCTGCTCATTATTCCACTCATCAACCTCTTTATGGGTAAATGGACCGGTTTACGCCTCTCGGAATACTATCGTTTCAGAGATGTGATCAAAAAAATTCAATAATCACACCTTTTTTATGTTTAATCTACTCACTGCGAGCCAAAAAATTCTCGGGATGAATGCGCGTAACCTAACATACATCCGCCCGCACAATCTCAAAAGAGCAAAACGCCTCGCTGACGAAAAAATCACCTCAAAAATGCTTCTGAAAAAAAACGGCGTGCCAGTGCCACGGCTCATCGCACAGATTTCATCACGGCGCACACTGGAAAATTTTGATTGGAGCATATTACCACCGAGTTTTGTGCTCAAACCAAACCGCGGCCTCGGCGGCGATGGCATCGTCGTCGTATATGGTCGCAAAAAAGGCACCACTGACACATGGATCCGGTCCAATGGTAGCACGATCACTATAGATGACCTCAAAACACATGTGCGACACATCTTGGATGGGGAGTTTTCACTCTCCAACACGCCGGATATGGCGTTTTTTGAAGAGCGCCTCAAACTCTCTAAAGAGTTTCGTCCATACGCATACAAAGGCATCCCCGATATCCGCATCATCATCTACAACAAGGTGCCTGTCATGGCGATGCTCCGCCTCCCGACCAAAGAATCCGGCGGCAAGGCCAATCTCCAGCAAGGCGGCATCGGTGTCGGCATCGACATGGCGCGTGGCATCACCACAACCGCTGTGCAAGGTAAGTCAAAAGTCGTTGAATATGTGCCGGGCACACGCCTCTTGCTCTCCGGTATCAAAATCCCCTATTGGGATGAAATGCTCACACTCGCGATTAAAGCACAAGAAGCATCTGGACTCGGTTTTCTCGGCGCAGATATCGCCATTGACCGCGATAATGGACCGGTCTTTCTCGAACTCAATGCCCGCCCGGGACTCTCGATCCAAGTCGCCAACATGGCCGGCCTCAAAAAACGTCTTGAACGCGTCGAAGGCTTAAAAATCAAAACAGCCGTCCGTGGCGCACGCGTAGGCAAAAACCTCTTCGGCGGTGAAATCGAAGAAGACCTCGAAAACACTTCCGGCAAACGCGTCATCGGCTCTGTGGAAGATGTACAAATCGTCAGTAGAGATGGCAAAACAAAAATCGACACCCAAGCCAAAATCGACACCGGCGCCTACTCCACCTCTATCGACACAGAGCTCGCCCGCACTCTCGGTTTTGGCCACGTGGTAGATGCGTTTGCAGAGATTAATATAAAGAAAGAATTTGGCACAGTTACAAAAAAGGGGCAAGGTCTAGGTAAAAAAATAGAGAAAAAATATAAGAATAACATACCCGATTTGGCTGACATTGCTGTAACATGGTCCTCAAGCGGTGTCACTATTCGACCAATGATACGAATTAAATTTATCATGGACAAAAAAACAATTGCTACTCGCGTCAACATTGTAGACCGCAGCGACCTCAATTACGATATGATTATCGGCAAAAGAAACCTCCGCCAATTTTTGGTGGATGTAAGTAAATAAATTATAAATTATTATGGTTAAAAAAATATGTACAATCTACTACGGAGATGATTGGCACAAAAAAGTTCCTTTTAATTCTCAAAACAATCCCACAAAAAAATCATTTGAAGAATTTTACACCCAAGCACAAAATGAGTTTGGTGTAATATTTTATCGCGCATCACTCAAATGGTTTAATGTACAAAAAAATTATTTTACAAAAGCATGGACATTTGATGGAAAAAATTGGATAAAAATCAACAAGCCTGTCTCTGTTGATGTGATTTATGACAAAGTTAAAGGAAGTCGTGATTATGATTTACTTGGACTCAAAAAGGAGATTATGCAAAAAACACCAATTTACAACCACCCACTCTTTCGTACAATCACAAATGATAAATTATCCCAGTACATGCTTTTCCAAGATTGCATGCCAAAAACTCTACTTGCGAACACCTACAGCGAATTAAAAGATGCTCTTAAAAAAATCCCCGATAAAAAGGTTGTTATCAAACCACTTCACGGCTCTGGTGGTTTTGGTATTTATATTGGCGATAAAGATGGCGCATTAAAAGAAGATTCTTTTACATTTCCTGTGATTATACAAGAATTTATCAAAAGTACAAAAGGCATTCCTGGATTTTCGCAAAAAGATGAAGTATCAGATTTACGTTTAATTTATGTTGATCACGAATTAATCTATGCATTATCTCGTATTGCTGCAAAAGATTCTCTTTTTACAAACTTTCACCAAGGTGCCACCGCAGTCTTAGTGCCGGAAAACAAAATTCCCCAAAGCATCATTAAGTTATCACAAAAAATCCAAAAAACTCTCTCTGTTTTTCCTCATGCAAACTATTCTCTTGATTTTATTTTTGACGATAATGCAAAACCTTTTCTCGTTGAAATGAACACAACACCCGGATTTGATCTTTTGCATATTGTAGGTGATGACGAAATAAAGAAAAAAAACCTATCCGCATTTATCAATGCAGCATCTAAGGTTGCAAACAAATAATTTTAACAAAAAAATGAAAATATATCATAGATATAGCAAAAAAAATAAATCATATTTTATATAAAACACACATGAAACAAAAATTGATTATCAATGCAGATGATTATGGTATGAGTCCCCGCTTTAATACCGGAATTATATACATGATTAATCACAAAATCGTTTCCAGCACCACCGTCATGATTAATGAGAAGTATATTGATGCACAAGAATTATTAAAAAACAAAAGTATTTCTGTTGGTTTACACATAAATGTCACCGAAGAAAATTGTGAAAAAGAAACAGAAAAACAAATCAAAAAATTTGAAAAAATTTTTGGCACATTGCCATCGCACATGGATGGTCACAAACATTGTCATTTGAGACCATATACATTGCACGAAACAATAAAATGTGCAAAAAAATATGCAATCCCCCTGAGATCTCGTTTTGTCGAAGATCGCAAAATTATTCAAAAAAACAACGTCGCAACACCTGATCACTATATTTCATGGCATCCGATTCGTTTTGCAAAGTTATATCGTAATTTACAAGAAAATGACGCGCCAATAACTGAACTTGTGTCACACCCCGGATATTTTGATAAAAATTGTTCTTATCCGTATAATAGAGAACGTGAAGAAGAAATGTCCATTTTGCAAAAACCTGAAATCCAAGACTTAATTATATCAAAATACGAATTAATCTCTTATGATCAACTTTGAAAAACCAGCACAGCCAGCCAAAAAAGAATATATAGATGAGGAACTACATAATGAACTTGCAGACATCAAGCAATTAAGTGCCTATAATTATTTCACGGGAAAACGAGAATACGCACTAATGAATACACCGATTGACGATGAAAAAAAGTTTGTGTCTGGTGTACGCGCGAAAGAAAAACAAGATTTTTTGGAAAATGCAACACGAAATCCGGAATTATCCTATCCAAAGTTAGAAAAATTTGACGCAAAACAAAAAGAAGAGGAATTACTTGCACTGAAAGAAAAAATTAAAGAGTGTGACCACCCTATTGTCAAAAAAGTGTATCTGTGGAAAATCAATGAAAAAATTGCGGAAAATCGCATGTTACAAGCAGCACAAAATGGAGATGACAAAAAATTTACCAGATACTCTGTTTTTATCAATGGCGCACCGGAAAAAAAGATTTTTGATTATACCCTCTCTTCTCTTTTGCAAAAAACAGAAATTGCCCTAAACACTACAGATGATGTACTGATTAAGGCGGCTGCAGAGCGTTTGAAAAATACTTTTTCTCACACAGAAGATGTATATGACCAGATACAGTTGAAAAGTGGACCTCACAACACTCTCAACCTCACGCATATTGATGAAGATTTTACACTTCCACAAGATGTAACAGAAAGAAAAAATCAAGAAAATGAATTGATATATTCCGATGAAGAAATAAAATCGGTATTTCTAGATTATTTGCAAGAACTAGGAATGCATCACTGGAAAGTTGTCATTGATGATACACGAACCGCAATTTCTGTAGGAAAAAACAAAATATTTATTCCAAAAGGTCGTAAAGTAAAAGAAAATTATCTCAAAGGACTTATCGCACATGAAATTGGTGTTCACGCACTTCGAAAAGAAGAGGGCTTAAAAACACAATTGAAGCTCTTGAGCACAAGATTAGACCGCTCAAAAGATGACGAAGGTGTCGCAATGTATGAACAACAAAAAATTACCGGCATGGACGACTTTGCAGGATTTGATGGTTACCTTGCTATCTCATTGGCACTTGGAATAGATGGTCACAAAAGAGATTTTAGAGATGTTTTTGAAATCTTAAAAGATTACTATATCGTAAAAGGTAAATCTGTGCAACAAGCACAAAACATGGCATGGAATAGAAGTGTTCGCACATTTCGTGGTACAACAGGCAAGACACCTGGCGCATGTTTTACAAAAGATTTGTTTTACAGAGAAAACAATATCGGCGTGTGGCATCTTATCAAAAATGATTCAACAGAGGTGCGAAGATTCAGCGTTGGTAAATATGATCCCACAAACCCACGTCATATTTGGATATTAGATCAATTGGATATTACAGAAAATGATTTAACATTTTTAGAAAAATAATTTTCTAAAAATATTCTATCACAATGCAAAAATATAAAAAAGAATACCTAAATGACAGTATTCTTTTTTGTTTTTGTGCTGATGAACTAATTTCTTTGTGTAGTATTTCTATAAATAAGTGTTTACATGATATTGTTATTAAAAAATCATTTTTTATATTAAAAGCACAAAAGACAAAACTATTCAAAACAGTCTTTTTTTGCTAAAATATGGAGAATTGATTTCCCAGAAATACATAATCCGTGTAAGATAGAGGTATGAAAAGAATGTATTCCCAAAGCGACTTCACCAAAGAGAAGTCACGCAATTTTGGCACAAAACGACGCAAGCCTCTGATGTGCAAAGAGTGTCTGCGAAATTTTGTGATGAAATTGGCATTTTGGCAGAAAAAACACATAAGCCCACAATTATGTGCAGTACACGATAAAATACAACCATCAGATAATACGCCTATGCAAAATCGCAGAAAAAACCGAAAAAAAACCGGAAAGAAAAATTGGAAAAAATATGGTATGTTGGCACTCAAAATTTGTGCCATAGTGTGTGGTGTTGGTTTATTGGCAGCTATTGGTGTGTTTGCTTATTTTGCCAAAGATCTTCCTGAACCAGGCAAGGTAAACACACGAGCAATTGATGAAAGTACCAAAATTTATGATCGCACTGGCACTGTGCTTCTTTATGATATCCACGGTGAAGAGAAACGCACACTTATCGCACACGATGAAATCCCACTTGCCATAAAACAGGCAACAATCGCACTGGAAGATCACAATTTTTACCATCATCCAGGATTTGATGTCAAAGGCGTCATCAATGCTGTGATTTCCAATGTCTTTCATGTCGGATCAGGACGCGGTGGCTCCACGATTACACAGCAATTCGTCAAAAACTCCATTCTCACATCAGAACGCTCCATCGCACGCAAAATCAAAGAACTCATACTCGCGATTGAAATTGAACTACGTTTTTCAAAAGACGATATTCTCGGCATGTATCTTAACGAAATCCCCTATGGATCAAATGCCTATGGCATCGAAGCGGCAGCACAGACATTTTTCAATAAACACGCGTCTGAATTGACACTTGATGAAGCGGCGATGCTTGCCTCTCTCCCGCAAGCACCATCACGCTATTCACCATATGGATCGCACACGGACCGACTTAAAATTCGTCAAGAATATGCACTCGATCAAATGGCAAAACTCGGTTATATCTCAGAAGAAGCTTCTACTGATGCAAAAAATGTCGATGTACTGGCAAAAATTGCCAAAAACGCCGAAAATATCAAAGCGCCACACTTTGTCATGTATGTCCGTGACTATCTCGAAGAAGAATTTGGCAATGAATATCTCGAAAAAGAAGGTTTGCGCGTCATCACAACGCTTGATTGGGACAAACAACAAATTGCTGAAAAAATTGTCCATGAGCATGCACTAGAAAACAAAACCAAATACAATGCAGAAAATGCCGCACTTGTCGCAATTGATCCGACAAATGGAGATATTGTGACAATGGTGGGATCACGCGATTATTTTGATGAAGAAATTGACGGTCAAGTCAATGTTGCAATTCGCGATCGCCAACCAGGATCATCATTTAAACCATATGCCTATTTACACGCGTTTGAAAAAGGCTACACGCCAGAAACTATTCTCTATGATGTCGAGACAAAATTTAGCGTATCGAGCAGTGATGATTATATACCACAAAATTATGATGGTACGTTTCGTGGTCCTCTGAAAATCAAGGAAGCACTTGCAATGTCGCTCAACATCCCAGCTGTAAAAGCACTCTATCTCGCTAACCCAAAAGAAGTCATTATATTTGCAAAAGAACTCGGTATCACCAGTCTCAATAATCCGGACCGTTATGGTCTCTCTCTTGTACTCGGTGGCGGTGAAGTTAAACTCCTCGATCACACCGCAGCATTTTCTGTCTTTGCAAATAGCGGCATAAAACACACAAAACGTGCAATCCTTACAATTACCAATAAAAATGGCGAAAACATTTTTGAAACACAAAATACAGAGGGTGAGCGTATCATCGAAGAAGAGCACGTCGCAATGCTTTCACATATTCTCTCAAAAAACAAGTATCGTGCACCAGCATTTGGTGAAAACAATCCGCTACGCTTTGACAATAGACCAGTTGCCGCAAAAACCGGCACAACAAATGAAAACCGCGACGCATGGACAATGGGCTACACACCAGATGTCGCTATCGGCGTGTGGAGTGGTAATAATGATAACTCGTCGATGAACGCGCGCGGTGTCGGCGCCAATGCCTCCGGTCCAATCTTTCGTGATTTCATCACTGAAGCATATCCCGAACCATCTGGCAAAGAGTTTCCAAAATACGACAAAGATGCACATGAGACAGACAAAGATATTCTCGACGGAAAACTTCCTGAGAGAGATGAAATCGAGGTGTGTGAAATCCCCGGCAAAGATGATGAATATTGCAAAGCAAACAAATATTGCCCTGAAAGTAAGAGAAAAGACCGTGTTTTTGCTGAACTACACAATATCCTCTATTACGTCCAAAAAGACGATCCACGCGGTGACAAACCAGATAAACCAAAAGACGATCCACAATACAAAAATTGGGAAAAAGGCGTACGAAAATACTGGGAAAAAGAAGATGACGATATTATCTTTGACAAAGAACCGGACGAGTGCAAAAAAGATGATTTCAAAAAATATGATGTCACTGTCACACTTTCTGTGCCATCATCTGTGAACACAAATTCTGTGAAAATCACAGTACATCCAAAAACAGAATACGACATCAAAAAAATCACATACACTGTAGACGGAGACACCATCCACGAGTCACGTGACAAAAAATACACCTACACGATTCCTGAAGACAAAAACAATCAAAAAATAAAAATCTCCGTCACCGTAGAAGACAGTGCCGGCAACACCGCCACAGCCGATGCGAAAGTGGATGTTGCGTTTTAGTGTTCGTAATTAGTAATTAGTTGATTAGGTATTAGTTTAATTAGTTGATTAGGGCACAAAAACCTGTCATTGCGTGGCAGGTTTTTTCGTACACTACAATCACGTCATATAAAAAAGCAAGATAAAACACAATACATATCATATATTCTACATATAGACTTGTGACAACCCGAGATCTCTCCACTCCGCATGCGCTCCGGTCGAGATGACACAGGTTTAAAAAATGTCATTCCGACCGGAGCGCATGCGAAGTGGAGGAATCTCAAACTAAACGGTAAAAAATAAATCAAAAAAATTTTAGATCATCTAGTAATCTAATCATCTAGCGATCTAGCCATCTAAAAGCTACCGGCCACACGCTACCCGCTACACACTATCCTCTATTCCCTCTCACCTATTCCCTAAAATTGACACACATGTCAAAATAATGTTACGCTGTATTATCTGTAATTTTACAAAAAAATATAATCAATCATACAATCAATGGAGGTGAAATATGTTGACATATTCACGCAAGGATGAAGAGTGTGTTCTTACATCGGAAAAGGTTGCAAAAGTAGTGAATTTTCTGAGAGAACGGTTGCTAAAAATCCTTTTTAAATCAATAGGACTTGTGCTTTTTTTATTAGTTATCGCAGTCATGAATAAACCATTGGGATTTCTTTTTCTATTTTGTATATTTGGCGGATGCTTTATATGCATACTTATAGTTGCATGTTCTTTCTTTGTAGGTCTAGCTGCAACAGAACTTAAAGATGGATATGTTATTCAATTCAATGACAGTGGTAAAATAATTAATCATGGATTTTGTATCCCAAAAATCGCTAACATGCGTCGTGTACGTTTTGATAGCACAACAGATTTGTACAAGTGGCTTGAGGGAAATAATGTACTTATCACACAAGATTTTTGGAATGGAGAGAATGGATTGCGAAAAACATTTAAACTTGTACCAAAAGATGATTTTTGCATTGAGGAGCTCCTTTCTGTTGTCGTAAAAATATTACGTCATGAAAAAACCGATAAATCTATGCATGACTTTTATAAAACAAAAGCATGGACTGAAGAATGCCTTGTTGCTGCTGTAAAAATGTTACGTCATGAAGAAAATGTTTTTAATGTCAATAAAGTTCTGCATGACTTTTATAAAACAAAGGTGTGGGATGAGCGTGAAATGCATGCACACACTTTCAATGAAAACGGCACTTCTCGCATACAGTGGACAGAAGACAATCCTCTCTTTGCCGGTGGCATTGAGCGGATTGAAATGGTGCAATAAACCACGCCACTGAGAAACAGTTGTTTCTCAGTGGCTTTTTGGTTTCTATGACACAATAGAAAGAGTATGAATATGTCGAGATAACACAATTTTAAAAAATTTGTCATTCCGACCGGAGCGCATGCGGAGTGGAGGAATCTCAAACTAAGTGGTAAATCAAAAGTGTTATATCATCTAGTAATCTAGTTCTCTAGCCATGGCTTTTAATTTTATGACATTATAGATATGTGAACACCTGAGATCTCTCCACTCCGCATGCGCTCCGGTCGAGATGACATAATATGAGAGCACTAGATTGCTACCGGCTACAAATTATCTTCTATTCCCTCTCCCCTACTCCCTATAACCTATCCCCTTTTATGTTGCAATTTTGATATTTTTCACAACCGTGCCTCCAATTTTATCATTTAATGTATCGACAAAAAATCCGCGGTGCATCCAGAGTTCTTGCGCCCAGATGGAATTGTGAATTTTGACGAAAATGACACCGTTTTTGTAAAACTGTGGTGTGATGTTTTTTTCGCCTTGCCTGCCGTACTCTGCACGGACCGCACGGGAAAATAAGTGCATGACCGTCTCTCCATCGATGTCCGCAGATGCTTTTTTGTGTGCAGATGGTGTGTTGATCTTTTTTTTCGTGAGATAATCACCGATGTTTTTCATATTTATGCACTTTTAACCGGCATGACGATATAGGTATAGCGTGATTGTGTGTCACCTGTACCGCGAAACATCACAGGTGCGGCATTGCCGTTGATGGAGATTTCCACAGTGTCTTCATCAATGCGATTCACACCGTCGATGACAAAGCGTGGGTTGAGGACGATTTTTTGGGCCGGTCCTTCTGTTTGTACGTCAAGTTCTGTCGTATTTTCTCCAATTTCTTGGTGTTTTGTCGTGATTTTGAGCACCGTATCACCAATATCAAAATGAATCTCACCACTCTCGCGTCCGGTAAACACCGTTGTGACTTTCATCGCTTCCAAAAGCGCATCTTTTTTAATCAGCACCTTTGTCACCGCGCTCTCTGGGATAATTTGTTTGTAATCCGGATACGCGCCGTCGATGAGGCGCGCAGTCACATATAGGTCGCCACAGACAAAAAACAAATGATTTTCTTCAATCGCACATTGAATAGTCTCATGATCATCTGAAAATTTGCTGATATATGCGCACAGTTGTTGTGGCAAAATGATTTGCGCACCATCACCAATCATTTCTTCAGATCCACTATTTCGTGTGATGAGCTCGTTTTTTGGGATGCACATTTCTCCGAGTCGAAAGCTATCTGTCGCCACCGAACACACCTCTTCGGGTTGAAATGACATGAATACACCGGTAAGTTCAATGCGTGTTTCTGTGCGTGATGTGAAATTGAGGACCTTTGCAATACTTTCTTTGAATTGCGCCAGTGTAATGTCAATTGTACTCTGCCCACTCATTTGTGGAATAATGGGAAAATCATCGACATCATATCCGTTGATTTTTGCTTTATGTGCACCACTCTCCAGCGTCAATATCCGCCCATCCACGCTGAGTTTGACGTGTTCTGTACCACGAAGTGCCGTCAAAAAACTCCCCAAAAGACTCGCTGACACCACAATTTTTCCTGGCGCATCAATCTTTGCTTGAATTTTTTTGACAATGCCGATTTCCAAATTCGTCGCAGAAAAACAGAGTTGTCCCCCGTCCGTTTCTATGAGAATGTTATTCAAAATCGACAGCGTCGCACTTTTACTTGTTGCAAATTCTGTTGCTTGTAATGCCCCTTTGAGATTTTCATATGTACACACTGCTTTCATATTTTTGGGTTTAATTTATTATTATGCTGTATAGAGCTTTTCTTTGAGAAAATCAATTTCTTCTTTTAATCGTTCATTGCTTTCAATTTCTCTGCTAATTTTTTCATATGCATGTAGTGCTGTCGTATGGTCACGACCGCTGAAATATTTCCCAATACCAGGATATGACATGTTTAGTTCCTTACGCAAAAGATACATTGCGATTTGCCGTGGATACACAATTTCCTTTTTACGCCCTTTGCTAATTAATTCTTCAGTGTTCACTTCATAAAACTCTGAAATGACATCAATAACATTTTTATGTTGTACACACTTCTTTTTACTGCTTTCAATAATTTTTCCGAGTGCCTGTTCTACAAGTTGTTGTGTAGGTTCTTTTTTATGAAGATCGCAAATAGCAATAACACGATTAAGCGCCCCCTCAAGCTCTCTAATATTATTTTTGATATTTTCTGACATAAAACGCAAGACATCATCACTGAGATAAAAACCTCGTTCCATCGCTTTAGTTTGTAAAATTGATATACGTGTCTCTAAATCTGGCTGACTAACATCTACAATCATTCCACCCTCAAATCGTGAACGTAAACGATCCTCAAGCGTGCTAATTGCCTTTGGAGGACGATCGCTTGATATAACAATTTGTTTATTGAGATTATAAAGCGCATTAAATATATGAAAAAACTCAAGTTGTGTCTTTTCTTTTCCTGCCAAAAACTGCACATCATCAATAATTAAAAGATCTACCTTTTGATATTCTTCCTTAAAACGATCTGCCTTATTGTTTTTAATTGCGTTCACTAATTCTGCAGTAAATTTCTCTGATGTTGTATAAATAATCCGTTTTTGTGCATCATCAGAGCGTACTTGATTTCCAATAGACTGCAGAAGATGTGTTTTACCAAGACCAACCTTTCCATAAACAAAAAGTGGATTATAGATTTTTCCAAGATCTTCACACACTGCATGACAAGCAGCTTTTGCCAACTCATTATGATCCCCAACAACAAAATTATCAAATGTATAGCGACTATTTAGATTAACTTGCGTTTGTGTTACTTTTTGTGGTCGTGTAGTATACTTTGGCTCGGTATACATTTTTTTCTTTGAGATGACATCTGTTTGTTGTTGTGTCATCTCTGAATCATGATTATTTGGAGACACGTCATCATTCTGTGCTGTCGTACCAAAACTTTCCTCAACACATTCTTGCGGAGAATACACCGCACAGCTCATTGTATTAATATTTGGCATCTCCTTATACAAAGCTTGCAAAATATATGATTGATATTTATTTTCCAACCATTCTTTTGCAAAGCCATTTGGCACACCAACGACAACATGATCATTTTCTACTGACAAAATCTTTGTGTTTTTAAACCATGTACTAAAATTTGCTTTTGATATTGACAGCTCAATACTCCCTAAAACTGAACGCCATAATTCTTCCTTATTTATTTTTTCCATAACTACATATTATTTTTGATAACTCTGCCACATAATTTATGTTTGAAGCACTCCAAAACCCTTATTTTATAAGGTTTTTTGCTAATTAACACTATCCACAAAATATTCACAGATGACCTTTTTATAACTGCGTATGCGAATTATATCACCTTCCCAAAATAAAGAAAAATTATCTATTTATCCACAGTTTGTTAACAACTTGTGGATAAGTTGATCTATATTTCATATTTTATCTTCTTTAAGTTGACGCTTTACTTTTCTTATGATAACATTATTGGGATATTTAATTTTAATATCATTGCTATGAAAAGAACGTACCAACCAAAAAAAGGCAAGCGAAAACGCGTACATGGTTTTCTTGCACGCATGAAAACACGATCTGGACAAGCTGTTTTGAAAAGACGACGCCAAAAAGGACGTGCACGACTTGCAGTGTAAATATTTGTGCAGATACCATATGCTTGGCACTCACAACCGCCTACGCGACAATAACGAACTTTTGTATGTGCTCAAAAAAGGCAAGCGTCACTACTCCGGTGGCGTATTGTTGTATTGGATTGATAACAATATACCCTATGTACGATGTGGTTTTATTGTTGGAAAGAAATTTTCACCACTAGCAGTAAAACGCAATAAACAAAAACGTATATTACGCAGTGCTGTTAAAAATATTTTACCAAAAATTGCTCCTGGTAAAGATATCGTGATATCTTATATAAATCATGGTAAAATATTATCATATGCAGAATCAAAAAAAGTAATCTTACACGCATTGAAAAAAAACAATCTTATTATAAAATAACTTTATGGAAATATTATTTATACTTATCTACCAGCCGATATATAATGCATTAATTGGTCTCTATAGCATCTTTGATGATTTTGGTATTGCAATTATCATTTTGACGCTTATCATTAAATTTGCACTTATCCCTCTGTCACGCAAACAAATTGAATCGCAAAAAGAAATGCAAGAAATTCAACCAAAAATCAAAGAATTGCAGAATAAATATAAAAATGACAAAGAAAAACTTACAAAAGAGACCATGGCACTTTATAAAAAACACAAGGTTAATCCTGCAGCAGGGTGCCTCCCACTGATTATTCAGATGGTGATTTTTATTACGATGTACCGTGTGATTATTAATTTATCCAATAATCATCACCTCTCTGTCAACACAGAACACCTCTATGCTTTTATCCCACAACCTGACGCAATCAATGGATTTTTCATTGGATTTATGAATCTTGCAGAGCCGTTTGCAGCAATTGCCGTGATTACAGCAGCAGCACAATTTTACCAACTCAAAATGATGCAAGTAAAAAATGAACAAAACATAGAAAAAACCCCAGCAAAAAAATCTGACGACAAAAAAACAGATGAACTAGATTTTGCAACAATCATGCAAAAACAAATGCTTTTCATTGTACCAATCATGACGCTTTTTATCGGATTAAAATTCCCTTCTGGCCTAACATTGTACTGGCTCACATCAACTGTATTTATGATTGCACAGCAATGGATTGTCATGCACAAAGAAAAGAAAATGACTGAAGAGCAACCAAAATAATTTTGCTAATTTATTTTATCGTCCACTTATGAGTAATTCATATGAAATTATCGAAGAAAGTGCTAAAAAAATATTACAATTAATGGATTTTGATGCAACATACTCTGTAAAAGAAAAAATTGACACACAATCGAATAAAAAAACATACATTTGTTCAATTAAAACAAATTCTGACTCACGATTTCTCATCGGACAAAAAGGAACAAATCTTTGTGCTTTTGAACACATCCTTCGATCAATTCTGTACAAAAACAATTTTTCTGAGCACATTATTCTCGACATCAATGGATATAAAGAAGATAAAGAACGCATGATCACAAATATTGCCAAAGATGCTGCAAATCAAGCTGCTCAAGAGAAAAAACCAATCGTTCTCAGACCAATGAATGCATACGAAAGACGTATTGTTCATATGACAATTTGTAATGACACACGTGTTGAAACCGAAAGTATTGGAGAAGGCAGTGATCGAAAAGTGATTATCAAACCACAAAGTATTATGAGATCATTATGATTGCACGAAAGATTACTTACAACATCATCATTAACGGGACGGCCAAGGTATTTTCAACTGCTTTGGCCCTTTTTGCTATCGGTATGCTCACGCGCTACCTCGGCACAGATGGTTTTGGAAAATACACAACAATGCTTGCCTTTTTTGCTTTTTTTAGTGCTCTTGGCGACTTTGGCCTCTATTCCATAGCGACAAGAGAAATTTCTCGCGAAGGCGCAAAAGAATCTTGGATTCTTAGTCGCATATTCACTTTACGACTAGTAATCTCAACGATAATATTTCTTTCCTCAACATTATTTGTAGGATTTTTACCATATGAACAAGATCTCAAAGTAAGTATTTTGATTGCTAGTGGTGCTTTTATATTTGCTTCTGGTTATGGACTTTTGAATGGTTTATATCAAAAATATATTGCCATGGATAAAGTTGCATTTGTAGAACTGTCTGGCAAAATCATTCAGATTTGTATCATTCTCACTGTTGTTCAGTTAAAACTTAGTTTTATTGTTGTTGCTATTGCACTTTTTACAACCATGCTATGGAATTTTATTCTTCTGTTTTTCTTTTCACGAAAATATACAAAAATTTCACTTTGTTTTGATAAAGTGTATTGGAAAAAATTTCTCAAAGAGTCTACGCCAATGGGTATTAGCGCCATTGTCACCTTTTTATATTTTAAGATTGATGCAATTCTTCTTTCTTTTTTTCAACCACAAAGTCATGTTGGTATTTATGGAGCTGCATATAAAGTAATTGAAACATTAACATTTTTTCCAGCAATGGTCATCGGACTTATTTTTCCTCTTTTTTCAAAATATATTTTTACAAAAAAAGATGTTTTTATAGAAATCTCAAATATCATATTTAGAATTTTCACAATTATCGTCATCCCTCTTGTTATCAGCACACTCTTTCTCGCCCCTGATATTATACGTATTGTAGGTGGTGCTAAATTTGGTGAATCAACTCTCGTACTCCAAATATTGATATTTGCCCTTGCGCTTATATTTTATGGTCATCTCTTTACAAATATTCTCATCGCAAGCACACTACAAAAAAAACTCATGTATGCACTTGTTTGCGCAGCAATTCTCAACATCATTCTCAATACAATCTTAATTCCACTATATTCATATAATGGTGCAGCAATCGTATCTGTAATAACTGAATTATTTGTTGTTATATCGACAATAACCATTGCCATTCGTCATACACCTTATACATTCGTACCTATAAAATTTCCACAGATTTTACTCGCAGGATTTGTTATGACACTTATATATTTTTTATTACCTTTTAACGAATTTGTTACAGCGTTTTTTGCCGTAATTTCATATACAACCGTATTATTCATCTTTCGTGTCATCACGCGTGATGATATAATGCACATACGCCCAAAACGCTCTTGATATAATATAGACCTATAGATAAATGCGTATGTCTTCTTTTCAAAAACATTTTTTTGTCATCGTTAATTATAATAGCGGTCATCATATCATTTCAACAATACAAAGCATCTTTTCTTCAAAAAATATCACTCCAAATATCATCATTGTTGACAATCATTCAACAGATAATTCTTTAGAATATTGCAAAACAAAATTTCCACATATCACATATATATCTTGTAAAAAAAATGTTGGATTTGCATCTGGAGCAAATATCGGCATGCGATACGCTTGTAAAAATAATGCTGAAACAATCACGCTTATAAATCCTGACGCTACCATTGATCCATATTGTATGCATCATATTTTTCAAAAAATACAAAAAATTGGACCTAGTATTGCTTCTCCAATCATTTTTAATGATGAAACAAAAAGTGAAATATGGTTTTCTGGAGGAAAGATTCATTCTATTTGTATGCGTGCCACTCATAAATCACCAAAAAACACATTGTTAGAAATTCTTCCAAAAAATTCTTTTATTTCTGGTTGTGTTATGACAATTTCACGAAAAATCATTGATGAAATTGGTTTTTTTGATGAACAGTTTTTCCTTTATTATGAAGATGTCGATTTATCCCTCCGAGCCCAAAAAAAGAACTTTACTCTTTGTGTTGTAAAAAATGCCTACGCCTATCACAAAGAACTAAGCGAAAACATGCCACAAACTAAAATATACCATCTTGTACTCTCTGGTGCATTATTTTTTTCAAAACATGCATCAATCATCCAAAAACCGTATTTTGCCACACACATCTTCCTTCGGAAAATCAAAAACTATTACGATAGAAAGAGACATGCCCCTTTCTCAAAAACTGTTCACAAAGCACTAAATGACCTCAAAAAACATTTATGATTTCATTTATTATTGTTAATTATAAAAGTCATATTGAATTAGAAAGATGTCTACAGGATCTCTCGCATGTTTCTTATTCACATCTTTTTAATGTAATTATTGTAAACAATGACACAAAGAAATTAGATCTTCAAAAATACAACTTCAACAATCAAAAAATCTACGAGATTAATAAAAACATTGGCTATGCCCGCGCAAATAACATTGGTTTAAAAAATATTACAACAAAATATATTTGTTTTTTAAATCCTGATACACACTCTTTTGATTATAATTTACACACAATCACAACACATATTAAAAAAAATACCATCGTTTCACCAAGAATACTCTCTAATGATGGTTCGCCACAAGAATGGTCAATAGGTGATAAAATCACTCTTTGGCAGATAATAAAAAATAACTTTGGTCTACAAAAAAAATTATGGAACACCTCAAAAAAAATACCTGTGGATTGGGTAACTGGCGCAGCTCTTTTTACGCGAAAAGATGTTGTTAAAAAACTCGGTGGATTTGATGAAGATTTTTTCCTTTATTTTGAAGATGTTGATTTATGTACACGTTTACGAAAAGAAGGTGGCACCATTTTTTACGTACCAAATATACAACTTGCACATTCTTCTGGTGCTAGTAGCAAAAAAACTCGCAAATTTCAAAAAAAATGTTACTATAAGTCACAAGATCTCTTTTTTAAAAAACATGTGGGCAAATTGCAATTATCTTTCCTGCGTGCATTTCGCCTCTTTCATAAATAATGACGTATATTCTTTATATAATGGCATTTATTTATTTATTTTTGCCATTACAATTTGCTCTTAGTCCTTTTCCCGGTATTGATCTCGCGGTTTTTCGTGTATGTGTGGTTATTATAACTTTATGTTTTTTGTGTATTTCTTTGGTGAAAAAAAATATTTTTATACCTTTAGGATTTGTTTCAGCATTTTTTTCAGCATTTTTTATGTGGATATTTTTTTCAGCATTTATTTCTCCAGTGCCTTTTTGGACATTGCGTAAAATTTTATTTTTTGTTACACTTTTTCCACTTTTTTATATCCTAACAACATTTTTTGTAAAAAAAACACAATCTATACAAATCATTTTGCAATCTATTGTATATGGCGGTTTAATAGTTTCTTTAGTTAGTATTATCCAATTTTTTCTTCAATTTTTCATTTCACTTAACAAGTTATTGTCTTTTTGGGGCGCTTTCACACCTTTTTTTCTCGGACACACCTTCTCAGAATCTGTTATTACACATAATAGTTGGCTTGTTCATGTTGGCTCTCACGACTTGATGCGTGCGATTGCTTTTTTCCCAGACCCTCACATGTTTTCATTTTATCTTGGTATGATTGCCCCATTTTCATTATTTCTTTTTTCTTCTACACAAAAACAGAAATGGATTTTTGCTTTTTTAGTTATTCTTTGTGCAGATTTACTCACATTTTCACGTGGGGGTTATATTGGACTTCTTTTTGGTATAACAACTGGTATAATATTCTTTTGGAATAATTTGTCCGCAAAAATCAAACGTCTCACAATGCTTATATTATTATTTTGTTTTTTTATTATCCTTGTTCCACAAAACCCTATAACACAAAGATTTGTTTCCTCTTTCTCTCTTGTAGATCATTCTGTGACACATCGCATTGAATTATGGAGTGAATCTATTGCTGAAATTAAAAAAAGACCATTTCTCGGAACTGGTCTCGGTGCTTATTCATACACAATTAATCCACATGCAGATTATCGCACACCGATTTATGTACATAACTTATTTCTTGATATTGCTGTTGAACTAGGTTTACCTGGACTCTTTCTTTTTATAAATATATTTTTTGCAATGTTTTTTATTTTTTATAAGAAAAAAGAAATACTTACACGCTTTGCTATAATAAGCGTGAGTATATTTATTGGACATTCCTTTTTTGATACTGCCCTCTTTTCTGTACACGTTATTCCAATTTTGTTATTTATTTTTGCAATAGCTTCATATTATGAAAATTCCTCTCGTACATAAAACAAATAACTTTTTTCCTCAAATTGTTATTTTACTAACAATACTCGTAATTCCCTTTTATCAATTGCGCTTTTTTGTTTTTAATATATCGATAAGCATTCTCTCATTCTTTCTTTTACTTTTTTGCACATTTTTTTACTTTATTTTTCACAATACATCACAAAAAAAAATATCAAAAAATATTTTTTTCATTTTTTGTATTCTTTTTATTTTTTCTTTTATTCCATCACTTTTTTTATACCCAAACACGCATGCATTTGGTGTATTTATCGAATGGATCTTTTTACCTACGATATCAGGACTTCTCTTGTGGTATTACGGTTTTAAAAAAAATTCACATAATTTTATTCTCTTTTGTTTACTTTTACTCTCATTATCTGTAAGTATTGCTTCTCTTTTGCTTTTTATTGAAAATTTTGTCACATATGATCACCGATTATCCGCTTTTTTCCTTTCACCAAACCACCTTGCGATGTTCATTGCACCATTTTTATTTACAAATATAGCTTTTTTTATCAAAACATCTTATAAGATTTTTAAAGTATTGTGTGTCATTGCGATCTTTTCTTGTGCTAGCACACTATTTTTTACACAATCCTTTTCTACAATCTTTGCAATTTGTGCATCATTTTTTATAATATTTTCTATTTTAATAAAGAAAAAAAAAGTTTTCATTCTCTTAACCACACTTCTTCTTATTACACTGTGTTCACTCGCCTTTCTAAAATTTGATAATAGCAATATTATCTTTGAAAGGAATTCTTTTTCATCCCGCATCATGATTTGGAATACTTCTCTTCATTTAATCCAAAAAAACCCTCTCTTTGGTTATGAGATTGATAACTTTCAAACAATTTACCTCAATGCACAACCTCTTTACACACCTTATCTCGAATGGGCTGTGCCCACACCACACAACATCTTTCTAAATTTACTCATTTCAGGAGGTTTTTTTGCATTATTTTCATTTTGTACCTTATGTGCATATATATTATATTCTGGATATATGTTTTATATTCAAAACAAAAAACCATATATCATATTTATATATGGCTCTTTTTTAACAATTTTGTTTTGTGGTTTATTTGATACACCTTTTTGGAAAAATGATCTTTCTATTATTTTTTGGATTATCACTGTTTTAATTATGCCTACTCTTTCCCAAAACCAAGTAATAAAGAAGGAATAAAGAGCATAATAGATATTGCCAATGTCATTTTTAGAAGAAAAATAATATAACTTGGTGCATTATATGAAACTGTAGCAATAAGACCTGATATACCTTTTGCTAATTCTTCACTTTCTATTAAATCAATTTGAATTGTTTGTTCAAAGACTTCTGGAACAGTTTCCGACTGTGAAAGTCCAAAAACATCTCTCAATGCTTTCCTCGTCATTTTGTTTTGCGAAAACACTGCCTTTACACGAACAATTGTATTGCCACTTGGTGCAAATTGAATATTCTTGCCTGTATATTTCTCTCCATTTACATCCCACTCATATGTAACATCATATTCCTCTGAATTAAGAAATTCGGGATACAATACCGCTGAAAGATTTGCTGTGCTATAATTTTTCGTTTTACAGTATCATCTTGTGGAACAATCATAACTGATGGTTCTGTGATACGAAATACACGTGTGACTTGTTGTTTTTGGTTTGTGTCATACGTCACATTACTCATATTTGCTGTTACTGGTATAAGGTCTCCATCATCTCCAGTAAATGGAAGAATGATTGTGTTTGTATTTGATTCATTACTACATGTACCATCTGTAAATTCTTCCGCTTTTATAGCGACAACTTCGTTGTTCATTACTCTACAGACTGTTTTGTCTATACCTTCGTTGCAGATTGGTTTTGTTGTCATTTTATATTTCCCATTTTCAATTTTTGTCTCATATACATCAAGGGGGTTTTCTTTTATATTGTATATATTAAATATTTCTGAAGATTTTCCAAAGTTTGATCCTCCGCCTGTGCGTGGTTCATTTATTTTTGCTGTAACCTTCACCCTTCCTTGTCCATTTCTAAAACATTTATCAGGAAAATTCATAATCATTACAAGGTCTTTTAAATTTATACCCTTTGTTTTTGATAAAATATTCTCATTTATAAAATCTTCTCCCACAGAACCAAACTCTCCCCCTTCTATTCCTGGTGCACATTTTATATTCCACTCATAATACAGGCTTGATGGTTGAGAAACAGTACCCTCTTGTACTCGCCCCGCTGACGCTGTAATCGTTTTTTCGATACCGAGACCACTTGGTACAGCTGATTGTGTGCTCAATTCTTTTGATACACCCTCAATTGCCAATGTAACATCAAGAGCGTCATGTTCTAATGTGCCAGGTTTAACAAAAAGATTATTTTTTAAAACACATTTATCCAAATCTACGTCCGCCGTTTTGATTTTTATCACTTTTCCTTTTGCTGTCTCCTCATACTCTGTTTTATCATCCAACTCATCCTTGCAAGCTGGTTTAAGTAATGCAAAAACTGTTTGATACGTCGCATCTTCATGTTTTGTAGCTGTATATCCCCTGCCCTCAACAATTACACCGATTTCATCGCCTTCCTGATATTTCCACGTCAATTCCTTCAATCCAAGACCAGCAACAAATGCTTCATCATTTTTTGCAAATGGCGTTGTACGATCTGTATATGGATTAAGATTAAAAAAACGCTCTTCGTCTGCAGTAAAAGATCCATCACCAACACCTTTCAAAAAAGCATGCCTTTCTGAACCACAACCTTTATTTTTTGAGGATTTAATTTTGCATGATCCTGGAACTAGGAGATTTGAACCATGATCTAAACATCCAGCACCAGAGCCACTACCTGGTGGTGGACACCCTTCGATATTTGGATCAAACCATAATTGGTTTGTGGTTTCGTCTTTTTTTACACAAAATGGTGTTGGTATATTAATTGATCCACCATAATCATAGTTTACTGCAGAAAGTGCATCACCTTTTTTACATGTTTTATCTGACTCATGTTTTTGACAATCCTTCAAGCTATCATAATCCTTGCATAATCCATCTTTACAAGAATAATATTTATTTGCATCATACATATTTGAACCAGTAGAATCTTCACAATACAGTCGCTGACTTCCTTCATCACATGTCGGTACACCCGATTCCAAACACTGCTTCACTGTTGTAAATCGCATACCTCCTCCTTCAGAAACTGTTCCTGTAGTATGTGATAAACCTCCAGTTTGTTCGGCCTCTTCTTGCGTCGCCACAGAATCAATAAGCACAGGACACTGCATCGTATTATGTTCAACCATACAACGTGGCTCATATCCAGATGGACACCCGTTATCACCACTCTTCACATCAAAATCCTTTGGTTCAAGTTCATATTGTATACCTGACTCTGGATCATAAATATAACAATAATCATTTCCATCACCAGAGTCACGATCTATACCAGTGTCTCCTCCCATCTTTGCTCTATATCCATCATTATCAGTATCTGTCGTTGGCCATTCTGCATCCTCTACCACACCATCTCCATCACCACCATTCATCGGTTGATCAAACGTTAAAGGATTAAAATATAGTTCAGCTGCAGCATGAATTGCCGCCAATTTCATATCTTGCATAGTTCCACCGCCATCACGTTTCAAATACCATGTATAGTATGCATTATTTATATTACTAACCCCATAAACATCAGCAAATGCCGTCACAGGCTCTCCAGGCTTTGGATTTGGTGTGGAAAAACGAATAGAAACCTCAGGCATTTTCTCTTTTCTATCCTTCACATTTATTCCTTCTGTTATTGGTCTCAAACCTTCATTAATATTAATATTGAGATCCTGCTCTATAAAAGCATTAACCCCATCTCGTATCTTACTCGCTATCCCACCATAAACAACTACTGGCTCTAGTGTGAGTAGTGCAATGTAAAATATAACAAAGAGAGTAAGAATGTTCTTTTTTTTCATATAAGATCTTTTTTTGTGTATATATACAGCTAGTATACCACAAAAAAGTTTCTTTATTTTCTTTCAAGTCCTAGTACTAAAGAAGGGATCAGTAGCATGACAGCTATTGCTAATACCATCTTTAAAAGAAATATGATATAGATTGGTGTATTGTGTGAAACTGTTGCAATGACATCTGTTATGTTT
>PDWI01001447.1_pt1 | contig 37450 bp, 23 predicted proteins | sample 1430891 | NCBI WGS metagenome assembly PDWI01 (sample SAMN01162508, study PRJNA174530) | Oral metagenome, whole genome shotgun sequencing project. | biome: Marine environment; feature: Marine mammal; material: Swab sample of the gingival sulcus; isolation source: swab sample of gingival sulcus... | reverse complement strand
AGAAAATCGGGCAGACTGCTCTACCCGATGAAAACAAATCAGATTAGAAAGTATATGTTACACCACCGGTAAAAAGAATGGCGGATGCATTGCTAAAGGAACCATAAACAAAATCTGCGGGGCTGATCTTATTCTCCCGCTTTTCCTTTTTATCATACAAAACACTAAAACCAACCTCCAGATGCTCGTTCATCTGGTAGCGGGCACCAAGAGAGTAAAGCCAGGCATTGGAATCCGGCACAGAGAAATCAACCGCTGCCGTCGGAGACGGAGTTTTATCATATGCCACCCCAGCCATCAACTCAATTTCCTCGTTTACGCGATAGATCATGCCAAGACGCAGGCAGTCGCTGTCTTCCCAGTTCCGTATCAGGGGCTTTTCATAGGGGTTACCCGGAATAAGCGGGGTAAAATCAAAATCAAAGGTATCATATTCCGACCAGAAGGTACGATCCCAGGTAACTTCCACTGTCAGATCTTCATAAACATCATAGGCAGCAGAAAGAGATAATACTGCCGGTGCCGGGATCGAGATTTCGGAATCAAGCTCCAGCCGGCTCCCCATCAGATTAAGAACGGATGTGTCGGAAAACTGCATATCAATATAGGAACGGTAGGTTGCCGCCAGATCAAGCCTTTCTGTTGGATGTACATTAACCGCCACATTCCAGCCCCACTCCATGGTTTTGCCATTCATATCGCGCCCCAGATTCTTGCCGATAACACGGGCATCACTATGCACTGAACCGGAAGCATGAATCAATCGCACACCTGCGCCAACACTAACCATATCACCAATGGTATAGGACACCGAAGGATTTACTTCAAACACAGACAGACCAAACTTCTTGGCAAAAGCCTCGCCATATCCCCCCTTCCAGTGTTTGGCAAGCCCATAGGAACCAACAAAAGCAAAACCAAAGCGGAATCCGCCTACATCTGGAGAGACCATAAAACCCGAAGGTACAAGAAAATTCTCATCTTCAGACTGATGACTAAAAGACTCCCTGCGAGCATCCTCATAATCAACCGCCGTAAGGTAAATATCGTTAAGATTCACCTCCACCTGCCAGCCATCATACAACCGACCCATTTTTGCCGGATTGTAATAAGCCGCATCGGCATGACGGGCAGAAGCGATATTTGCCCCAGCCTTTCCCAGAGAATCAATCGACTGCTCCGGGATACGCCAACCGGAAGCAAACGCCGTTGTTGCAGCAAAAGATAACAACGCTGATGCCGCAAAAAACACTGTTTTCTTCATAATTTTTCCTTTGTTAAATTAATCTGAACTACATTCCAAAAAGCAGGCAAAAAGCCCGCAAAGTCTAGTAAAATACAAAAGAGGTACTTTTCTGGCAAGAAATTTTCGCGTTACAAATCTCCGTTATCAATCTCCCGGAAACGACCTCCCGCTCTCTGGCAATCTGGTGGCAAGGAGTGATGCAATCTGTTATTTTCCTTGAAAAAAAGCGAGTAGACAGTAAAATAACTGATCCTGAAAATATATTTTCACACGACCCTGGCACAACACAATCTCAGACGGGAGGTGTTTGCCAAAACACCAGCAACAGGATCAAAACGCTATGAACCCTTCTGGCTATATCAGCCGTAAAGTACGACAACCCAAACTGCATAAAAAGAGCGCAATCGTTATCCTCTCCTTTGGTACCACCACCAGAGGTGCTGCCGCCCTTGAACTTTTTGAGGAGAAGGTCGCAGGAGAATACCCGGAACATCATATCTTCTGGGCATATACCTCGGCCATCATCCGCAAAAAAACAGGTAAACCGAGCCTGCACGAAGCGCTCGCCCAGGCCGAGGCGGAAAACTTCCGTAAGGTGATAGTCCAGCCGCTTCATGTCTTTCCCGGTACAGAATATCAGCAGATTGAGGAGACTTGCCAGTTTTTCCCCGGAATGCGTGTTCTGCTGGGAGAAACGCTTATGCATCGCTGGCGCTATATAGAAGAGACCATGAAAATCGTGGAGCAAGAGTTCCTGCCAGCGAAGGAAGGACTTAATCTGCTGGTTCTTCATGGCACGCCACTGGCTGCCGATCCGGTTAATATTGTCTATCTTGGGCTGGATCGCTTCCTTACCGATCATTACGAAAATGTACGTATCGCAACCATTGAGGGCATTCTTGGTTTTCCGGGGATAAAAAAGGCTCTTCAGCGGCAGCAGGGAGCAAAACGCTGGCCAAGGATCCGGCTTATTCCTCTCCTTTTTCTGGCGGGCATCCACGCCGAGGAAGATTTGATGGGAGAAGAGGAAAGCTGGACAAGCGATCTCAGGGAGATTGGTTTTACCAACATCGAATGTCTGACAATTACACAAAATGGAGAAAAATATTTTAAGGGATTGGGCTATTATCCCGAGATAGTGGAACTCTACCTGCAAAGACTAAAACGGATAATGCATCTCTCGGAATTTTATTAATCCCAATAACGTAAAAAACACTCAACACCTTGTTTTCTCCGAGGAAAGACTCAAGGTTCCCATCATCCCAATAAAAGGAGAATAGAATGCAGTGGTATTTTATTATTAACAACCAGCAACAAGGCCCCTTTGATGATAACAGGGCAATTCAGCTTGCCGCCCGTTACCCGGATACGGTCTGCTGGCATGAAGGTCTTGCCGACTGGCTGCCGGTAAGCAACATTGATGAATTAAGCAATGCCAACAATAATCAGCCGCCACCTCCGCCAACCAGCTTCAGCGGCCAGGTGGCCGATGAGGTTGACTACGTTATCTACGGCGAGGATATGCAGTTTGTCGAGGTGGAACTTGATCCGGGGGAGAGCGCAGTGGCCGAGGCTGGTGCGATGATGTATAAAGACCCCTCCATCGCGATGGAGACCGTTTTTGGCGATGGTTCAAGAAACGACAATATCGGTGGCTTTATGGATAAACTGCTTGGTGCCGGAAAACGTCTGGTGACTGGCGAAAGCCTGTTTACCACCGTTTTTACCCATCAGGGGAGCGGCAAGGCGCATGTTGCCTTTGGTGCCCCCTATCCGGGAACAATCATCCCCCTTTCCCTTGCCAACTATAACGGCAGGATTATCTGCCAGAAAGACAGTTTCCTTGCTGGCGCACGCGGAGTATCTATCGGCATCCATTTCCAGAAAAAGATCCTTACCGGGCTGTTTGGCGGCGAAGGCTTTATTATGCAAAAACTCGAGGGGGACGGCCTGGTCTTTATCCATGCCGGAGGGACGTTAAAGGAGTTTGATCTTGCCGCAGGTCAGCAGATGCACGTTGATACCGGTTGCCTTGTTGCCCTTACCGAAAGCATCCATTACGATGTAGAACAGGTTGGCGGCATAAAATCAATGCTGTTTGGCGGCGAGGGTGTATTCTATGCCCGCCTGCAAGGGCCGGGCAAGGTATGGCTGCAATCACTGCCTTTCTCTCGACTGGCAGGAAGAATGTTACAGGCAGCAAATCCGGCCAGTGGCAAGGGCGAAGGTTCCGCCCTTAATCTCCTTGGCGGCCTGGGTGATCTGCTGGATGGGGATAACGACTAAAAGCAGGGAGGATTTCAAACCTAAGGAGTATATAAAAAACAGCTTTTCGATATTCCAGTAAAAGAACAGCCCGGTTTTTTAAAGAAACCGGGCTGCCTGATACGGTAATGATGCCGAAAAACATGTCCACCATAAAGAAAATTCTGAAAAAAACCGGAAAAGGCATAGTTCTTCTCTCTCTTCTTTTGCTCCTTGCTCAAATCCTTATCCCTTTCCTGTCTAACCACTACCTGCTTCCACAGATTTGTAAAAACCTTCCCTTTACTGAACAATATCTTGCAATAGATTCCATTTCTCCGAATAGGCTCTCAGGCCAGCTTGTAATCAAGGATACTAATAACAGCGTATCTCTTCCCCGACTGACATTTCACTACAATCCCCTTGCCCTGTTTAGAGGGGAAATTGAGCAAATAACTATCAATGGACTGGCTCTCCATCTACAACAAGACAACGGTAAACTTGTTCTGCCGCGCTTCGCATCAAAAAACAGACAAGACCAGAAAACCTCGAAAAAAGATGCTGACCAGACAGTTACAATAAAAAAAATCCTTTTACAGAACTGTATTGTCTTTATAGAGGACAAACATAAAAACACTCATAAAACAGTATTAATAAATGGTGCCTTTTCTTCCCTATCTATCCCATTTTTTAAAACACAAGAAAACTTCCTTGGCAAAATTTCTCTGACAGGAGATATTGTGGCAGAAATTGATTTTTCAGCCATAGCAAAAAAAGGGCAACAGGTAATAGCACTACAATGCAGACTGCCGAAACTTGAAAACGTTCAATCCTTTCTGCCCCGCTCCTTTCAACTCTCCGGCCATGGAACCGTTAATGCTACCATACATCTTGATATATCCTCAACCCTGCAAAGATATACCATCGCTCTTGCCCTGCCAACTGCGATGCTTCAATACAAGACAGCAAAAATAGTCAGCAGGGAAAAGATCCCCTTGGCAATACAACTCAACGGAGATACCACAAAAGCATCTTTTACGGTGAAAAACCTTTATCTTGCACAACAGCAGATCAATACAGATATCTCTGGAGAGATAAACATTCCTTCCACCAGTATTCAGGGCAAGGCCCTTATCCATACACCATATAGTGCCACCCCATTCAGCGCAGATTTCAGTGCCAACCAGAAAAAACAGCACAGCAGCATTACAGTAAAGGTGAAAGGAAAGGATATATCTATAAAAAACGTCCTGCTGCCAAATATCAACCTTAAGACAACAGCGCAAATACAAACGGAGGAAACTGCAGGAGAAATTAATTTTACAGCAGCAAACATTGTTATCGGGCAAGACAAACTTTCAAGTATACACCTGTCTCTCCCATTCCAGTTTCCACCGAAAAAAACCAGGAAGGGGAAACTCTCCATCGCCGCAATCCAGCATAATTCAATCAATCTCGGCACAATTACAGGACAACTCCAGCAAACACCAAATGGCCTGACGACCAATCTTCTCTTTGCCACTCCCCTGCTTGAGGGCCCGGGGCTCCACTGCAAGGGAGAAGCTGCCAGCAATCCCTTTCTGCTGACAACAACATGCTATCTTCCCTCGACAAATTTTGCCAGCTCCAATATGCCGGATCTCCCAAATCTCGACCAGCCACTTTTATTTTCGGGAAAAATCGGTGGTAAGAGCAAAATATCCGTTAACCAGACAGGGATGGCAGGATCGTTGCAACTCGCTGTCAAGAACGGCTTTCTCCAGCAGGGAAATTCAATACTCTCTGGAATAGAGGGAGCAATTATCCTCCCCGATATAGCCCATATACGATCCAGCCCGGACCAGCGACTTACCATTAAAAGGCTCTCTTCGGGAAAAATCAGTGCTGAAAAGGCAGAGATCCACTGGCAGCTGGAGAATACCAACACCCTTTTTATCGAAAAAGCGCAGCTCAACTGGTGCGGCGGGAAGATAGAGACAGCAGGTCTTCGCCTTTCTCCCGATAATACAATGCTGGCAACAACCCTCTACTGCGATCGCCTGCGCCTAAGCAGCATTCTTGAGCAATTTGACATTGCCCAGACTACCGGCCAGGCATCCCTGAATGGACGCCTGCCACTCACTCTTACAGCTCAGGGCATTGATATTGAAAATGGTTTTCTTTTCTCCACTCCCGGAGAAAAGGGGATTTTCCACTTCACCAATACCAGAAAAATCAAGGACAGTATTCCTGCCGCCAACACCTCTCCCTACCTTGAATACTCCCTTCAATCTCTGGAAAATTTTGCCTATAACTGGATTACACTCACATTTAATAGTGAAGGAGAAGATCTTTTACTAACAATGAAACTTGACGGCAAACCAGCAAAACCATTACCATACAAGTATAAAGAGGGGAGGATTGTTCCCTTTTTTATGGAAAAAAATAATCAAGAAGGGCTGCAGCATCCAGTCCGTTTTGATGTAAACTTCCACCTCCCGATGCAACAGATGTTTAAATATGGGGCAGGGATTCAGTCTGCTATCAATAACTTCAAGGAGAAATTTTAATGCCAACTATTTCAGGACAGCAAATACTCGTTCTCTTTATCGGGTTTTCCATCTCCATATTGTCTGGATGTACAAGACATGAAGTAGATATCAAGCCGGTAGAGATAAAACCCATCCATATTACCATTGATGTTAATGTCAAGGTTGATCGTGCCCTTGATGATTTCTTTGGGGAGCTTGACCAGAAAGCAGCAGAAATCAACAAAGACGATAATACAAGGAAAATCAAATAAACGGAGATTGCCATGAATTATAAAAAAACAGTGCAAATATGTATAGTCATTCTCGTTGCCTCTCTTTTCTGCCTGATAACAACAGCAGAGGCCAACGGAATCAAGGCAAGAATGGCGGCCAGGATTCCCGCTCTTACCACCCTTAAAAACAGCGGAATTATAGGAGAAAACAATAAGGGATTACTTGAATTTCGAAAAGCCGGTACACAGGCAGCTCTTATTAACGCAGAAAACGCTGACCGTCTTAAGATCTACACTCTGATTGCCCGAAAACAGGGTGTCTCCCCAGCCCTGGTTGGACAACGCCGTGCGGCACAGATTGCGGGACAAGGCCGCAAAGGTCAATGGTTCCAGCATCCAAACGGGATTTGGTACCGGAAATAGGCAGATGGTAAAGAGGTATCTCCTTACCATCAACCAACCTGTTTATTCATTGAAACAACAGGATAGTTATTGTATATTAAAAAACATCCATTCTACCAACTTCAAAAGGGATAAAAATGAGACCAACGACTCTTGTTTTTACGCTGATAGTGGTTGTTTCTTTCTGTTATATTCAGGGATGCACTCCGGTGGCTGATCCTCGTCAGGGCGGGTTGTTTGGCTATAGTCCCGAACTTTATGAAAAACGAGTAAACGAGCGAAAGCAGCGGCTAACACAGCTTGAAGAGGAGAACTCTGCACAGGAAGCCCAGAAAAGTGAGATGTCTGCAAAGCTTGCCCGGCAAAGCAATGAAGCAAGTATTCTCAAGGAGAAAAACGCCTCCCTGGAAAAAAGCCTTTCCAGGCTACGCGACTCCTTGAAAAAACAGAAAGGGAAAAATGCTGCTGTGCAGAAGAAAAAACAAGAGCTGGACCAGCGGCTGCTCAAACTTGAAAGGAAGTCTCAACAGCTCAATACCAGCAGTATGACTCTGGAACAAAAACAGCAAAGGCTAAAGCAACTGGAGAAAGAAAAACATAAGCTGCAGAAAGAGGCAGAACTTCTCAGTACCATGTACTAATCTTATGAGAAAAAAAAGGAGAAAGAAGGAGTTGGACATAACCATAAGATTTTGCCTTCTTCTGTCCTTTCTTCTTGCTGCTCCCTGCGCAAAAGCCAAACAAACACACTGGTTTGGCGACCCACAAATGAATCGGTTGTTTGTGCGTCTTAACGCTTTTTCCAGTGAGGGTATTTTTGCCCCAAAGGAAAAAGATATAAAGCAACTGATAACACTATATACAACACAGTACGATCCTTACGCAAAATTATATTCATCCAGAGAATATCAGGCTTTTCGTAACGCCTCCTCTTCCGTATTCGGTGGTATTCAAATGGAAATACAGGCTGTCGACAACAATACAGTCATCTGCCGCCCCGCTTTGGGAGGAGAGGCTTTCCTCGCAGGGATAAGAGAGGGTGATCAGCTTCTTGCTGTTGACGGGAGAACAGTCACTGCAAATGAAATTCATGCCATCGGAATGAATATTCGTGGAAAACCTGGCACAACGGTTCAGCTCACGGTCAAGACAAGCAACGGGAACCAGCGCAAAATAATTCTTACCCGCAGCCTTACCAAAGCTCACTCTGTCTGGAGAGAAAAGCTCGGTACCTACAAGACATGCCGCATTCATAATTTCACTCCTCAAACACCACGAGAACTACAAAATTGTGTCGAAAAACTGAAAAAAAATTTCCTGCTTCTTGATTTACGAGGAAACGAAGGGGGTGATCTGGATGCGGCAATAGAGGCCGCAGCGCTGTTTCTCCCCAGAAAAAGCGAGATTGTGACCCTTGTTGGCAAAAATTCCACTATAATACGCTACAGTGAAAACAAACGTGTTTTCAATATCCCTTCCCTTATACTCCTGCAAAACAGTCATACTGCCAGTGCCGCAGAAGTTTTTATTGCTGCGCTTACCCACAATAAAAAGGCAATCTCCATTGGCAGAAAAAGTTTTGGAAAAGGCGTTGCCCAGAAATTTGTCGAGTTTAATGACGGTTCAGCCCTTCTCCTCAGCTATGCCACCCTTCTACCGCCAAGGAAAAAACCCTACCATGGCAAGGGGTTAAAACCAACGATACCGATACCATCATTAGATCAGAAAGGGGCTGCTGCGTTACTTGCACAGCTTGATAAAATTTTTATCAAGCGCTCTTTGCATACCCCCATCGTCCATAACGAATAAGGAGGAAATTCATGAAAACAGTTACAGTAAGAAGACTTTTTTGCCTCGCTCTGGCAGTAATATCCATCCTGTTCGTTGCAGGAACCAGTGCTGCAGAAAAACGAATCCCGGTTAAGCTGGAGGGCAAAAAGATTCTTCCTCTTCGAGTACTCAGTAAACCCTTTGCCACCATCTATGCCAATAAAGACATCCACAGCGAAATCGTTGAAGAAAATGTTCCTGCTTTTCGCTCTTTCCATGTCTATACCAGGCCGACAGCGGCAGATGAGGAGTTGGGAGAAGGCTGGTATGAGGTGGGCGGTGATAATCGCGGCAATGTAATAGGCTGGATGAAACAGGATGATGTTTTTGAATGGAAACAAGCCCTTTGCCTGGCTTACACCCATCCTCTTGGCCGTCAACCAGTATTAATGTTCGAGAGCCGTAAATTTTCCAGGGATCTGGTAGAAAAACCACAAGAAGATCGACAGGCAGCCGTCGAACAACTCTATTCCAGTATTGAAAATGGTGATATTAGCGAAGATTTTCCGGTAATCAGTATTGAACCCAAAAAAGCAGTCGATATTAGCGAAGAGTTCTATCTGCTGCCCATCCTTGAATATGAGAACATTGAAATAGAAAATCGTGAAGGCCGCCTCCTGAAACTGGCTGCAGTAACCAACTCCAGTGCTACAGCCAGAGAAGAGAGTGATATTCGTACCAACAAAGCCTATCTCAATCAGGCCAATGAAGCCAATACCAAAACAGATATCGACAAAATCAAGGAGATGAAGGTGGATTTGGTATGGGTTATTGATACCACTGCCAGTATGCAGAACTATATCGACAAGACCCTGGAAGTTGTTCAGGAAATCTCCGAAAGAATCGGTGCCGATGAAGAGGTAAAAAATGCAGTAAAATTTGGTGTTTGGGGATACCGGGACTCTTCCGATGAAATCAAGGGCATGGAATATACCACCAAAAACTATACTCAGGAACTGCAGAGTATTGATACTTTCATTCCCGAACTTTCAAAAGTTCAAGCAGTAAACGTCAGCTCTCAAGGGTATGAAGAAGATATGTTTAGCGGTATGACTGATGCCATTGATAAAACCCAATGGACTGAAGATGCAATGCACTTTATCATCCTGGTAGGTGATGCACCTTCTCACCCCGCAGGTGACAAGAGAAATTTATCCGGGCAGAATGAAAACAGCCTGCATAACCTCGCTATTGACAGAAAAATTTATATCAGCGCAATCCATCTGAAAAATCCAAAAGCAGAAAAATTCCACGAACTGGCAGAAACCCAGATGCGAACACTCGCAACCAACCCGGGGGTTGAGGAAGAATCCTACTACGACATGGACTCCTCGGATCTTGAACAGTTTAAAACTATCAGTGCCCATGTCAGTAATGAAATAAGCGATACCATCAAGAATATTTTTCAGACAGTCGCTGAAAAACAGGCTGAAATCGCCCGGCAGGAAAGCGATGCTACCGAAACAGAAGAACAGAATGAAGAGGTTGCAGTTCAAGGCGAACAAACCAGCGAAGAGATAGTTAATAACGAAAATGCCGTAGTTGACGATTTTGCAACTCCCTCTGAAAACGAGGAAGATGTTGATATCGAAACTATTATATCCAGTGATGAAAATTCCGAAAATGATGCGGCCTCACAGATGGTTAAAGCAGCGGTGGTTCAATGGCTGGGCAGTCAGGCCAGAACCCAGGCTCCCCGTGATATTACTGCCTGGGCAATCGACAAGGATTTTACCGATCCCTCCATTTCATCGATGGAAGTACGACTTCTGCTTACCAAGCGCCAGCTTGATACGCTCTATCAGGTATTGACCAGCGTGCTTGCTGCCGGACAACAGGGACAGATCAGTGGCGGTGATTTTTTTGATGCCCTGCAATCCACCGCCGCTACCGCCGCTCGTGATCCAGAACTACTGAAAAAGGCAAAGAATATGGCTTCTGCAGGATTGGTTCCTGAGTTTCTGGAAGGTCTTCCTTACCATAGCCAGTTAATGGATATGAGTAATGAGTTGTGGAATAGCTGGTCTGTGGACGAGCAAAATGATTTTCTTAATAATCTTGAGGCAATTATTGAAGCCTATAAAACCATTCATGACAGTCCCGAGGGCTGGATTCAACTCAATCCCGGCGATGATGCCGATATGGCAGTCTATCCGCTGGCACTGGATCTGCTGCCATGAGTACTGCACCTCGTACGTCCAGGCCAGTTTATACCCTGCGGGGTGTAAGCCGGAGACGGGAAAAGGGAGGGGTGGCATTTGAACTGGAGGTTCCCTCCCTTACCATCGCTCAGGGTGAATTTATTGCCGTAGTCGGCCCCAGCGGCTGCGGCAAATCGACCCTGCTTGATTTACTGGGTCTTGCGTTAAGTCCAAGCCAGGCGGAGGCCTTCAGTCTCTCTCTCAACAGCGATTGCAACAAAACCTGGGAAATTATGCAACTGGCAGAACAGGATAAGGCGAGACTTCGCCGCAGGCATCTTGGCTATGTATTGCAACACGGCGGCCTGCTGCCATTTTTAACCGTACGGGAAAATATCGAACTGCCCGGCAAGCTCGCCGGTATCGCAGATTACACAAAACGTTGCGATTCCCTTGCCGAATCACTGGGCATTTCCGGGCAGTTATCAAAGAAACCTCAGGATCTGTCCGGCGGTCAGCGTCAACGGGCGGCCATCGCGCGTGGATTGATCCATAGTCCGGGAATTGTTCTGGCTGATGAACCAACCGCAGCAGTGGACAGACCGAATGCAATAGAAATTCGCAACCAGTTCAGGTCTCTGGTGCGAGAATATCAGGTAGCAGTGCTGATGGTTACCCACGACCAGGATCTGGTTATGCCCGTTATCGACCGACTACTCACTTTTGAGCTGGAAAAAGAGAATGATGCCTATACCAGATCCAGATTAAAGGAGGTTCCTCTTGATGGAAACGACTGAAAAAAGAAGCAGGCAGCATACAAGAGGCATTGTTTTGCGACTGGCATGGAGAGATCTTTGTCATGAGTGGATATTGAGCCTTTGTCTGGTGATGGCAATTACTGCGGTGCTGGGACCAATCTTTATTCTTTTCGGCCTTAAATTTGGTTCTATGGAACTGCTGCGTAACCGTCTGGTGGAAGATCCCCGCAATCGGGAGGTGCGTCCCGTAGCCAGTGCCCGTTATGACCAACAGTGGTTTGCCGATACCGCTGCCCGCAAGGACGTATCCTTTATCATTCCGATGACCCGACAAATTTCCACCGCAGTTTCTGCCTGCGTGCTAAACAACAATAACGGGCAGGATTGCAAGGATAGAGGAACCAGTATCGACCTGCTGCCAACAGCGGAAAATGATCCCCTTCTTCTGGAAAATGGCGGGAATATCCCCGCAGAAGAGCAGTGTGTTCTGACCACCACCGCCGCCAGAAAACTTGGTGCCACACAGGGTGATATTCTGAAAATAACAGTAAAACGGGTTATTGGCGGCAAATATGAAAAGGTTCAGCGGCAGATGAAAGTTACTTCGGTGCTGGATAGCCGGGCAGGCGCAGTCTCGGCAATGTTTGTATCGCTCGCCATGTTGGAGGCGGTAGAGCAGTATAAGGATGGCGGTAGCGTTCCGACCTACGGCTGGCCGGGAAAAAGCCGCAGAGCCTACCCCCTTTTTGACGGAGTGATTATCTGGACACCGTCACCTCTGTCGATACTGGATCAACTGCGCCTGAAAAGTAAAACCGGCTTTAGTGACATCAATCTCGTTACCGCAAAAGAACTGGCCGAACAGACCGGAATATCCATTGGTACAGAGGGAAATAGCTATCTGCTTACTACCCGGAAAAAAGCGGTAAGCAGGGTTAATGTGGAAACTGTTATTCATCGACTGCGCGGCAAGAGTGCCCGGGTTTTTCCCTGGATACGCCCCATCAATGCAGAAATTACAACTGCCGGAAACAACGGCCAGCAGATTGAGCTGGCCTCCTTGGGCTATTCGGAAAAGGATGCCGGGAAACTTGCCATTTCCCCCGCTGCGTACTGGAACGATCTTGCCGGGAAACCGCAATCAGCATGGCTGACCGGTTTCACAAAAGAAAATGCACAGAAAAAGCAGACAGTACATCTTGGTGTCCGGCAGGGTAATAACAGCCTCACCCTGCCGCTCACACTGTATGGTGATGTGACAGAAATAACCAGGCGCATATATATCCCGGCAGAGCTGGGCGGTATTCTGCGTCTGCTTGCTGACCGCCAGATAGCGTTTATCCCGGAATCGAAAAAATTTGTCCTTGCCCGTCAGGGATATGCCGGCTTTCGCCTCTATACCACAACCATTGATCAGGTAGACAGTCTGCGGCAGGATTTCGAGTCCCGCGGCATCGGGGTTAATACCCAGGCAGAGCGTATCCGTGATGTTAAGGAACTGAACTACTATCTTACCCTGATTTTCTGGATTATCACCGCCGCTGCTGCCATTGGCGGAGCAGCAACCCTTGCCGCCAGTCTCTATGGTTCGGTGGAAAGAAAACGGCGGGAAATTGCAGTGCTTCGGCTGCTTGGCTTCTCCCGAACCCGGCTGCTGGCCTTTCCGCTTTATCAGGGAATTCTGCTTGGTCTTGGCGGGCTGGCAGTGGCTGCCGGTTTTTTCTACCTGCTGGCAGGGCTGATAAACCATCTCTTTGCTGATATGATCCGGGCAAATGAGAGCCTTTGTACTCTGGCTCCTGTTCATATCCTATGGTTTCTGGGCGGAATTATTATTATTGCCATGGTGGCGGCAATCGGTGCTGCCTGGCGGGTTACCCGTCTGGAGCTGGTGGAAGCCTTACGAGATGAATAACAAGCTATAGTTGACATTGATAAATTGATTTCAGATAAAAACCGGAAATTTCCCGGTAGTAACAGTAGAGGTCTGGTATGAAAAACATTCTTCCCCGTTTTGTTGCTTCTGCACCTATCACCCTTTTTATAGCACTTCTACTGCCACTCCTTGCTTCCACCTACGCCATTGCTTCCCTTGAGGTGGAAGTAAAAGAGGCTCCTCCCATAGTGCCAGCCTCTATAGATACAATAAAATGGCCAAAACGTTTTCTTGATAAATGGTGGCAGTTTGGTCAATTAAACGGAAGGGTCTATGGCAAGAAGGTTCAACTGCTTCCCGGCGGGAAAATCAACGGTTATTATCATGAAAACGAACACCACTGGGGCCTGGAACAAGGTGCAGTGGTATTTTACCATTCCAGCGGTAAACCCTCCTGCCGTTTTAGCAAGATCGTTGAGGAAAAAGGCAAGATGCTGATGAGTGGGCCTTTCTTGCTGAGAGAAATCAATGTTCACCATGCTCTAAAAGAGATTGATCCTCCGCCTCTACAAAATATCCAGATCTTTCTTGGTAATATGCAGAGTGCAACCGGTCCCGATGGAAAGGCGCTGTTTACTCCGCTCCCCCGTGGAAAATATCTGCTGAAAATAGATGAACCCGGTTTTTATCCCCTGCAAAAAGAGATCACCATTTTATCACGGCAGAAAAAAAAGTTATCCCTGGGACTGCACCCTGTTATACGCAGCGATTATTCAGGAACAGTAGCATGGCATAGCAACGATATAAAGGGAGACAAAAAGGAATCACAGCTGCTCCCCGGAGCAAAAATAACAGTTACCCCCTTACAGTCAACCCTGACCAGAAACGGTATCCGTACCATTATCAGTGATTTTAACGGAAGTTTTATCCTGCGGGATCTTCCCCTTGGCAAGTATCAGATCACTGTTCAAGCTCCCGGATTTCTCCCGTTAAAGCAAAACATAAACCATAATTCATTCACCCCTGCCATTCATCCCTTTGTTTTACATGCAGTCATTGATAAACGGGAGAAGATAACGGTAAAAATCCGTGATGCCCTGAGCGGCAAACCGGTTCCCGGGGCAAGAATAACCCTGGCAGAAGCTGGAAAAACAGGAATTATTCAGGAGAAAACAGCAGGAAAATCGGGAAATATAACCTTTACCAATATTGCCATCGGCTATCGAAATCTTGCCCATAATAACAGGCTTGCCGTTTCACGTCCGCAATTAACCATTACCGTAGAGGCCAAAAGCTATGCCCCCCAATGTATTCCCATTACCCTGCCCGATAAGGGAATAACTGTCTCCCTTGCTCCCAATTCAATAGTCAGGGAGAAAGAACCCAATAACAGTATAGCCTCTGCCCAGAAGATTATTCCCGGCACCATTATTGCCACCGCCATTTCCAAATTGGGCGATAAGGATTTTTTTCTCTTTCACCTTGATTATCCGGCAAAGGTTACCATTACCACCACCGAACCACCGATACTGCAAACCTTCTTTCGTCTTATGGATAAAGATGGCAAGGAGATTGCCCGGAATGGTCAGTATGAAAAACAAAATAATCAGCTTATTGCCAAGGGGCTTGCTGCCGGAACGTATCTGCTGCAGGTGGAAGAGTGGGATAATAATAATAAAAGTGATATACCAATCAAATTCCAGATAACAGCAGAAAATATTGCCGATGCACTGGAACCCGATAATAGCCGTAAACAGGCACGTCTTATTACCATTGGTCAGGAAGTACGGGCAACCATCTTACCAATAGGAGATCAGGACTGGTTCCGTTTTCATATTAACAGACCGGGAAGGATTCGCTTTTTACTCCCGGCAGCCCCCTTTCAACGCCATCTCTGCCTTTTTCAGGAAGGAAAAAAAGAAGCTCTGCTGGATAAGGGGGTATACGGAGGATCAGAACTATATCAGGAGACTGATCTTCTTCCCGGAGAGTATTTTCTCCGTATTGAAGAATGGGACAACGATAACGAATCCCTTATCCCCTATATCTTGCGAATTGATTATCTGGAAGATGATGGTATTGATGATCCATCCACAGATAAACCGCCCTTTCAACCGATACGAACCCTTGATAAAAACGGTTTTGCCGCAAGCTCTATCCTGCCTGTTGGAGATAGTGACTTCTATAAGATACAGCTGCCCGGCCCTGGTCGGCTGCATATCAAAGGGAAAAATGCAATACAAATGTACTTAAATCTCTACAATAAAAAAGGAAAAAAACTTTTAGAAAAAGGAAGTTATGGGCATGCTAAAAACTCTATCAGTTATGATGCCGATGCGTCGCAAACACTCTATTTAAAAGTGACAGAATGGGACAATGATAATGCATCAACCGAGCTGTATTCCCTGCAAACCCATTGGCAGCCAGCGGATAATAACGATCAGCGTAAGCGTAATGATATAAGAGAGAAGGCGGACCTTATTAAACCGGGAGATCGTCTACGGCATACCATCTTTCCCTTAAAGGATAAGGATTTTTACCATTTGGCCATTGACCATCCCGGTTTTCTACATGTAAAGGGGAAAACACCGGCAGACGAGCAAATCTATCTCCGCTGGCTTGACGATAAAGGCCAGCCGCTTGGGGAAAAGGGATTTTATGGGAACTGTAACATAGATTTTATTGTTCCAGCTATTGCCGGCTCCTATTTTCTTCAGGTGGAAGAGTGGGATAATGATAACTCCTCGATCCAGCCCTATGATCTGGAAATTATCCATCAGCGGGCAGAACCGGGAGAAAAGAAACTGGATGATAGCGATCCTCCCCGTACCCTGAAAAAAGACATTGCCCGGAATTTTTCCATCGACTGGAATAAGGATATTGAGCATTTCCACTATCTGGCCAAAGCCGGAGAGAAGGTCATCTTTTCTATTAAAAGTCCCCTGCAAAGCTTTATCTCCATCACCGATGAAAAAGGCGAAAAACCTCTTTTTGAAAAGGGCTTTTATGAAAAGCAAAAGATTGCCATCCCCATCACCGCCAAAAAGGAGGGCAGACTGGATCTTCGCATTATGGAATGGGACCAGGATGGACACAGTGCAGCTCCTGCCTTGATTATAGCGGATAAAAAAGAACATGACCTGCCCCTGCCGCCCACTATCGTTGGGGTTCCCTGCGGTGAAAATCCCGGCACCACCTGTTTTACTGTAAAGCAGGTAAAAGGACAGCCTCTACCAGAAACTGTTCGTATTGATACGAATGCCAATGGCCGTTTTAATCTGAATATTGATCTGCAAAAAGGGGCAGAATATCAATTTAAAAAGCCGGGTATCTATGCTGTAACTGCAGAAATGATCTGGGAGAAGAAAGAAGAAAAAATTGTGGCCCATTCGCATATCTGGGCAGATGCCAGCCGCAGCGGTAAACGTATTGGCATAGAGCTATCACTGGATGGGCTTAAACAAAATGAAGTTGTGGAGGGAAAACGACCCATTACCCTGTTTGCCCTGCCCTCTACCGGGGCAAAACTCTCCCGTATCGTCTGTACCCTGGATGGCAAACCGTTAACCACCCTGCATACACCGCCCTTTAGCATTGATATTCCCTGGCTGAAAATGGGGGCAGGAAAACATCAATTACGGGCAACTGCTTTTGATAGCCGGGGAAAGAAAAAAAATATCCAGCGAAGTTTTACCCTCTCCCCATACTTTGGCCTGCGTCCCGACAATGGCGCAAAAATTACCGGGGAAAATGTGCGTATTCTGTGGAGCGGCCAGAAGTTCGGCCCGGCATCGGTACGCTATCGACAGACAGGAACAAGGAAATGGCATACGGTAAAAGGAGAGAGTGGCCGTTTGCGCAGCGTATTACTTCGCGGCCTTACTCCGGGGAAAAGTTATCAATATCAGGCAATCTCCAGCAAAAAACCAAGTGAAACCAGGACTATTACCCTTCTGAAAGGACTCGCCTTTGGTAAATCTGACTACGGAGCAAATATCAAGCGGGACTATAATCAACGTGTCGGCATCTCTGTACGTAATAATGGTGACAAGGAGCTTAACGTCAGGCTGGAATGCGGCAAACCGGCCGATCCGCTGCTGCTGGCGGGCTTTGTTGGCGAGGGGTCAGAAGATAAGCCATTTATCCTGAAACCAAAGGAAGAGCGGCAGTTTATGCTTGGCATAAGTGCTCAGGATGTCAATACTGCCGACCACTCCTTCCCGGTAAAAATTATATCCGACAGCGGTCTTGCTGATGAGGCCATGGTTAATCTGCATGTCCGTCTGCCGATAATTAAACTTGCCTGGAAAAAACTGGGCAATGCCAAATATGGACTGGGGGAGAAATATCGTATCATCAATAAGGGAGATACTATTACAGATCTATCAATCAGCAACAGCAGAAACAACTTTTATACCGTTCCCGCGATAAATCATGGTCATCTGCCATCGGGTTCCTCGGTAGATATTACCGTTTATCCCCGCCTGTCATCAGGATTCACCAAGGCAGAAGGTGTCATTATTGCTCGTGGTATGGGAAAAAGTTTCAGGAAAAAGATCTCAATACGACTGCCAGAAGGAGAAAAATTATTCAAAAGCTGGTTAATCCCTGGCGTTGATGCGCAAAAGGATAAGACAGAATATCAGCAATGTTTGAGGAATCTGCAAAAAGCAGAAAACCTTGATCCTGAAAAGGTGGACTGGGGCCAGAAAGAGATGCCGGAAGATCTTGATCTGGACGGTAAACCTGATCGCTGGACCATTTTTGATATCGCCAATGATCTCCTCTGGGTAGGCGACGACAGCGATGGTGACGGAGATATTGACTTTATCCATGCCGATCAGGGAATGGACGGTATCTTTGAGTTTTCCGCTTTCCGCAAGAACAAAGGCTGGCAACGCACCAATCTGGTAGAGGCATGGCTGGAGATGGGGTTTAGTCTGCCCTGGTCTGCCAGCAGCTATAAGCCCCATGATGTGGATATTGTCTTTAACGATGAAGTGATTGGTTCCCTGCGCGACACTATCCCCAATGGCAACTATAGTTTCCGCATCCCGCCCCATCTGGTGCGGTTTAACTCTCAGGGCATGCCGGAAGGCAATAAGATCGGTATCAATACCAAACACCTGCGCGGAGGCCACTATGTAGTAAACAGCGACTACCGCTTTACCTTCCGGCTTACCGCCACTCCGGTATGGAGTACCGGAAAAACAGCAGGGGAAGCGCTCCAAAAAGCACTGAATATTGACGGGTTAAGTATCAGCGGCCCGGACTACAGCATATCATCTTCTGATATGCGCCTTATTGGCCCACCACCAGAACAACTTGAACCGGGTATGGATCTGAAGATTGAAGGCAAGATCCATAATCTGGGCGCATCTTCCCTGCCCGTTGTTCCAGTCGTCCTCTATGATACCCGTCCAGGTCGTAACAAGCAGGAAATGGGCAAAATTGAGCTGCATAATATCCCCATGAACGGAAAACAGAATTTTCAGATTCCCTGGAAAAGCCGGGGCGGACAACATACACTGGAACTGGTCGTTGACCCGGAACACAGCCTGGATGATGGCGAATACAAAAACAACAGTGCCACTATGCTTATCACTATCCCTGGTGATGATGAAGCACCCGAATTAAGTATTATCAGTCCTGGAGAAAATATAAAAATCACCAGACCAGTAACGAAAATTTCTGTTAAAGCCAGTGATATACAAGGGCTTGCCGAAGTAGAGGCCAGTATTGATGGCGGGCTCTGGCAGAAGCTGCAATCCGATGGAAGATATTATTCAGGCAAGATATTATTACAGCCAGGAGAACACATACTACGGGCACGGGCAACAGATTTAAGCGGTAATATCACAGAAAAACAGCGCAGGCTTTCCTTTAGCGCAACAAAACCTGATGTGGATATTATTTTTCCCCATCCAGATGCAAGGATAAAGGCTCGCAGCACCAAGGTAATGCTCAAGGTTCCCCCGACAACAGTCGGTGCAGCAGCACGAGTGGAAGGAGGGCCCTGGTTTGGAGCCAAAATTGCCGGTAATTTTGCCAAGGCCTTCGTTCCTCTGCACTATGGAAACCAGCAGCTCGAAGTTATACTGATACGCCAGGATGGCATTATCGGCAGTAAAAAGATAACAGTAACCTGCACCCGCCAACCCCGTGAAAACGATAAGAAAAACCTTGATACAGGAAAACATCGTCGTATCTCGATTGAAGGATTGGGCCGAGTACCGCTTTTTGGTGACTGGAATCTGATAGTGGGAGAACAGTAATCTATTCCAATGGATTAATATCATGAAAAAAATAATTATTTCATCTTTATTGATTGTTATTTCAATACTTCTCTCCTCTAGTGGCTGGACAGCTTCTCCCGACCCGTCATCTTCTCCCATCCCTGAAAGCAGTGACAACCCCAAAAAGGATGAAAAGGATGTCATTGATCCGAGTTTACCTCCAGATGAGGCTGAACTTAAGGACACCCAAAAAAATCTGGAGAAAATAGGAAAAAAGGCCCTGATAAAAGCTACAGGAGAAGAAAAGGCAAACAAAATAATAGAGACGGCCAAAGATGGGACAAAAAAGGTTCATGGTTTAAAAAATAAGGCTAGTAAAGATTTAAAAAAGGCCGCAAAAAAGGCGCTGATAAAAACTGCAGGAAAAGAGAAAGCAAAAAGAATAATAAAGAGTGCTAAAAATAGCACCAAAAAGGTACGCAAAGCTGTCAAAAAAAGTGCAAAAAAAATACGCAAAGTTTTTAATAAAGGAGCAAAAAAAACACATAAATTAAAAAACAAGGCTATTAAAAATATAAAAAAAGCCACGAAAAGGGGGTTAATAAAAATTGCGGGAAAGGAAAGGGCGAAAAAAATAATCAAAATCGCCAAAGAAAGAGGAATACTTGGAGGAGAAGTTTTTAATGGCATTATGACTGCTAGCAATATCGGAAATACCTGCAAGGTAATAGAAGAGTATATGGATGGTAAACGTCCTGTTAAGGATGTTGTTAAAACATTGGTAGATATCCCTCTTGGAGGAACAATTGCTTCAGTTGAAACTATTGGCACCAAATATCGACACTTTACAAAATATAGAGTAGAAGCAAAAAAAGAGATCAATAATGCCAACAAAAAAAATATGGAAGCCTTTTTACTGCAATGGGAAATTCGTCTACGTAAAACTGGTTTGTCAAAAAAAGAGGCAAGAAAATACGTAGGCAATGCTGTTGAATTGGGGGATTTGAGTATCCTTGAAAGAAAAGCTTCAGCTCTCAGAACTCAAGGTAAAAATATAACAAGCCCAAAGCTTATCGTCAATCCATACGAAGAAGCTGATGATACTTTCTGGGAACGAGTTGCTACAATGGGAATAGGAATAGCCAAAAAACCATTGGATGGAACCCTCTATATTATTACAGCTCCTTATCGTGTTGTATCAGCCTTGGCTGAAAGAGAACTTGCCGAGGCAGAGCTTGAATATTCCAGTGTTTTTAAAACGGCTCAAATAAAGACCAGGCTTTACCGGAAATTACGCCAAAGAGGTATTGGAAAACACAGGGCCTTAAGAGCAATCAACGACTGGGAGAAAGGGGATTTCGAAAGATTGAAAAAACTGATTCACCTTAAAGGGAAAAGCAAATTTATCAGTGTACGCAGAAAACAAAGTGACTGGTATTGTACAAACAAGCCGGAAATCAGTTCTCCTGCACCGATGACGGAGATGATAAATCAGGAGATTGAACGGCGTAATACAATCAGGGCTTTTTTTGGTCTGCCACAGGAAGAAAAACTAAAATAAATTGGTTAAGGGAGAAAAATGAAAGGTAAACATAAAATTACCCGAATATTATTCATCATACATTTTTTCCTGCTGTTGTTGGTTACAATCTCTTTTGCCGCAGACCTTGAGATTACCCTGCCCAAAGAAGAAAAAATTGCCCTGCAACGAATCTGTGTTGGTGCAGGCGGCGGGCTTTTTGCCGGAAAACGTTTTACCCTTGGTGATCCAAATGGCGGCTATAAGGAATCTCCCACAGCAATGACCCTGGGCGGCGCTTTTCCTGATAATGAGCAAGATAGAAAGGACTGGTGCTACTATATGGCAACAACCGAAGTTACCCTCGGTCAATATCTGGCAATAATGGGGGATGATGCCGACACGATCCAGAAAGAAAAGGTCGGCAAAGAGCAATACCCCATTGTTGATATTAGCTGGTATGAGGCACAGCGGTTTATAGACAAACTTAATCAATGGGTCTATGCCAACGCTTTAACCGGACTACCGCGCTACGGCAAGGGAGGATTCGGCTATTTTCGTCTACCAACCGAAGAAGAGTGGGAATTTGCCGCCCGCGGCGGTAATGCTGTCTCCCCTGAAGATCTGGATAATGCAACACCCTATAAGCGTGGAAAAATAAACAAATATGAATGGTTTTCCGGGCCCAGATCCTCCCATAACAAGTTGAAAAAGGCAGGGATTCTTGCCCCGAATCCTCTTGGACTCCATGATATGCTGGGTAATGTTGCCGAGATGACCATGAACCTCTACAGGGTAGAATATTATCAGGGACGTAGCGGTGGTTTTGTTGCCAGAGGAGGGCATTATCTCACCAGAAAAAAACATCTCCGTTCATCAGCCCGCAGCGAGCAACCATTCTACAGATGGGATGAAAAACAGCAAAAGATGAGAGCCAACACACAGAAAACCCTTGGTTTCCGACTGGTTCTTTCCACTATCCTTTATCCTGAACGGGCAACGGCAAAGGCGATGGAGGATGCATGGAAAGAGTATAGAAAAACCAGCGGTGCAAATCTTCCGGCGGCAATATCCGTTGCTCCCACCAATCAACAGATCAATGTTCAGTCAACAGATGCCAACAGGCATCTTCAGCGTTTAAAACAGCAGATTGATCAACTGGGAGATACAGGGAAAACCATGCTGCGCGAGGTCGGCTTTATTGAGGCGTCACTTTCTGCTACCGAGAAAATCCGCTTCCAGGCCGCAAAAGAATCTGCTTATGCCTGGGTATTGATTGCCGGAGAACGGGCGATGAATATCCATCGTCAGCAAAAAAGAAACCTCGCTGTACTCACTACCTTGCTGGAAATGGCCCGGCAGGATGGTAACATAAAAAAGAAGGATCAATATACAAAACGAATTGACGAGGTAACAGAAAATATCAAAACATCGCTGCAAGGGTATGCCACTGCCATGCGACAGCTCGGTAAAATAGAGGAAGAGGCCATTGATTATGGTCTGACGCAATATAACGCCTACCTTCTTGAACGAAACGCCACCGGGCAGATAGAGATGCTGCCCATGATTATGCGGCATATGGAGGAATATCGAACCAGTCAACGAACAAATCTGGAGCAATGGCGACAGGATTTGATTCAATAAACAATAACAAAAGAGGACGACAATGAAAAAGACAGCAGTTGTTTTATTATCCTGTATGATTCTTCTTTCCGGTTGCGCAGGGATGTCCGATGCAGACCGAACCAGAGCGGAAGGTGCCGGAGCTGGCGCTGGTGCCGGGGCTATTGCTGGAGCGCTTCTGGGGCAGCTCATCGGTGGAGATACGGAAAGCACACTGCTTGGTGCTGCAATTGGCGGAGCTATCGGCGCAGCAGCCGGACACGCCTATGGAAACCATGTTGCCGGGCAAAAGGCCAAATATGCCAAAACCGAAGACTGGCTCAATGCCTGTATCGCCAGTGCCGAACAGGTAAACAACGAAATGAAAACCTATAACAGAAAACTCGCCGGGGAAGTAGTGCAGCTAAAAAAAGAAATTGCTGCCCTCAATGCGCAATATAAAAAGAAACAACAGGGAGAAAAAACACTGAAAAAGAAAAAGGCCGAAATAGATGCCACCCTGACTGAGGCAGAAAAGCAGTTACAAAAGGCTCAGGAAGAGCTTGACAGCCAACTCTATGCCCTGGCAGAAGTGAAAAAGGAAAACAGTAATCAAGATGACATAGCCGGGGGACAGATAACTGCCCTTGACAAGCAGATTGCCCAGTTGGAGCAGACAATTTCCAAACTCAGGGAACATACAAAATCCCTTGCTTCAGCGTCAAGCAGCATAGCGGTTTAAACCAGATTGAAAAAATCAGTATAAAGGGGATTCCATACAGATACCGGGAGATGAAAGAAAATTTCACACAAAAAGCAGCTCCATCTTTTCCTTATAAAGGAATGGAGTTGCTTTTTTCTCCGACAAAATTTTCCGTTGGGTAAAAAAATACTGCCTGACAAAATATATGAAAATTGTATCTCTTTTTCTTTTTTTCTTTCAAAAAAAAGAAAAAAAGGGAAGAATATCTTCTAAGGGGGTGAATATCACGCCCTCAATTAACCCTCATAACAGGGCGTCTGAACAGGATTTTCAAATCTGAAGTAAAGGCCGAGAGGTCTGTTCCCCGGTTTCTTTGTTGTCGTAGAAAATTTGCGTTATCAAGACAGACGGCCAAAAGTGTCTGCGATAAAACCCCTTTTACGCCTTACAGGGAAAACCTCTTTTTCTCGACGCTTCAGCTTCAGGGTGCCCCACACTCAACGCAGGAGGTATGTTTATGGAAAGAGTTTTCAGTTTTTGGGATCGGCTCTGGCAAATGCACGAGGAGACCAAGGCACTGGTTTTCTTCCGTCCCCAGAGTATGGCCAAGCATTTTATCCACCAGCAAAACATCAATGAAGAAGAACAGGAAAAAGATGTCAATCTCGCTGATGAGATGGAATCCGCCCCGGCGGAACATATCGACCGCCTGAGAACCGGACCCGGCGGTGTCGATGAGGGAGACCCGAAAGGCTACAGTCTGCGGCAAAAAACCGGTCTTATTCTTGGCCCCGTTCTCTTTATTGCAATGCTGCTACTGCCGCTGCCAGAAGGGATGACTCCTGCTGCGCAGAAGATGGCTGCAGTCGCCTTACTTATGGCCACCTGGTGGATGAGCGAGGCAATTCCAATCCCGGCAACATCCCTTTTGCCTATCGCACTGTTCCCGTTGTTGGGAATCATGCATACCAAAAAGGCCACATCACCTTATGCCTCTCATCTTATCTTTCTTTTTATGGGTGGCTTTATTATTGCTCTGGCCATGCAGCGCTGGAATCTGCATCGGCGTATTGCAATGAATATCGTTAAGCTGGTCGGATTTTCCCCCAGCCGCTTGATATTTGGCTTTATGGTGGCCACTGCTGCCCTTTCTGCCTTTGTTTCCAATACTGCAACAACAGTAATGATGATGCCGATCGGTCTGGCGATTATTGCCCATGTTGTGGCCGAAGGCAAAAAAGAAGGGCTGGATGCGAAAATCGACTTCACCCCGGAAAACTTCAATTTTGGTCTAAACCTGATGCTGGGCATCGCCTATGCCGCCTCCATTGGCGGTATCGCCACCCTGATTGGCACCCCGCCCAATACCGTTCTTGCCGGCTATCTGCAAAAAACCTATGGCTATGAGATAACCTTTGCCAACTGGATGATGGTTGGCATACCGCTGGTTGCGCTGTTTCTACCCATCTGCTGGCTATGGCTGATTAAGGTCGCAAACCCGATGAAACTGAAAAAGGTTCCGGGCGGAAAAGAGCTGATTGATCAGGAACTGAAAAATATGGGAGCAATGAATACCGGTGAAAAATGGACGGCACTTATCTTTGCACTGACCGCCATCGGCTGGATTTTCAGAAAGAAACTGAGTTTTATTTTCCCGGAACCAAAACTGGTGACTGATGCAGCCATTGCGATGACCGGCGCATTGATGCTCTTTCTTATCCCGATCAATCTGAAAAAAAATATCTTTGTTATGAACTGGCACTGGGCGCAAAAGATGCCCTGGGGGGTACTTATCCTCTTTGGTGGCGGGCTGTCGATGGCCGCCGGGTTCAAACATACCAAGCTGGCCGAATGGATCGGCAGTCAGGTTAGTCTGCTTGAAACAGCACCGATCATCATACTTATACTTGCAGTTACCACACTTATTATTTTTCTGACTGAACTCACCTCCAATACAGCAACCTCGGCAATGATTATGCCCATTCTTTCCGCTGTTGCCATTGGTTTGGGGCAGAATCCGCTGCTGCTGATCGTTCCGGCGGCAATTGCCTCTTCCTGCGCCTTTATGCTCCCGGTGGCAACCCCGCCCAACGCCATTGTCTTTGGCTCGGGCTATGTCACCATTCCACAAATGGTCAAAAGCGGCATTGGACTAAACATTATCGGCATTATCCTGACGGTGGTACTCACATATCTGGTAGTACTTCCCGCCTTTGGTGTTGATATTGGCGTTATCCCCGCATGGGTAAACGCGGTGCAATAGTTCCAGATAAAAATTGATATAAAAAAGCGGTATAGGGAGATCACCCTATGCCGCTTTTTTATTATGTTATTGAAAAAAGAGATCTTTTTTATATCATTTTTTTTAATATTTATCTTCAATTTCTCTCTTGACCTCCTGAAAAAAAATTTCTACAATGCGAACCGTTCATATACTCTTGTCTATGTTCACTGTATAACGCACAACGCGTTTCCTTTATCCATGATTAACAGGAGAGAAAACAATGCTGAAGTTAAAAAACGGGGAAGATATTCTTGGTGCCGCTGGCAAGATAGAGCAAATAGCTCAGGCCCGGGAGGTTTTTGCCGCTAAACTCAACAACGAAAATCTTGAGAAAATAGAAAGAATCAAAACAGAAGAGGCATTGCTGAAAATCGCCAATGCCATTATCCTGTGCCGTCCCGACAACGTGTTTATCAATACCGGTTCTGAAGAAGATATACAACGTATCCGCAAACACGCCATTGCCAAAAAGGAAGAACAGAAACTGGCAAAAGAGGGGCATACCATCCACTATGACCTGCCGGAAGATCAGGCACGGCTGGTAAAGCAGACCTTTTATATCGTCAATGAAGACGACACCATGAACTCACTGGCCAAGGCCATTCCCCGCAAAGAGGCGAAAGAGTATATAGAGACCTATATGCCTGGCATTATGGAAGGGATGACAATGATTATCGGTTTCTACAGCCGCGGGCCAGTGGGGGCGGAAGCGGCCATTCCCGCTATCGAAATCTCCTCTTCTGCCTATGTTCTTCACTCTGCGGAAATTCTCTACCGTAACTGCTTTGCCGATTTTGATGCAGAGGTAAAACGTACTGGCGGCATCTTCTTTACCAATCTTCACTCCGAGGGAGAAAATACCTCAGCCAATGTACCAAAAGCTCGGATTTTCATGGATAGAAGCTGGTTTACCACCTATGCAACCTACTGCACCTATGCTGGAAATACCCTGCTACTGAAAAAGGGTAACCACCGTTTCAGCGTTGATTATGCCACCTACTACAAGCAGGAAGAGCAGCTCTCCGAACATATGTTTATTACCGGGATGACTGGTCCGGGCGGACGTAAAACCTTTTTTGCCGGTGGCGCCCCTTCCGGCTGTGGAAAAACCACCACCGCAATGGTCGGCACCGATTTTATCGGCGACGATCTCGCCCAGTTCTGGATCGACAAGGACGGCATTCTGCGGGCAATTAACCCGGAAAACGGAATTTTTGGTATTCTCGAAGATGTGAATCGTGAAGGCGATCCCCATCTGATGGATTGCCTGCGCGGCGATGGAACTGAAGTTATCTGGTCAAACGTACTGGTAAAAGATGGTGTTCCTCACTGGGTGGGTAACGGTGAGGATTCTCCTGAAGACGGGATCAATTTTCAGGGTGCATGGCATAAGGGCAAGGTTGATGCCGCAGGCAAACTGATTCCCCTCTCCCATAAAAACGCCCGCTGCACGCTGCGAGCGGCGGCTATTGCCAACCATAATCCACAAATGGCGCAAGATCCGGCAGGGGTTCCGGTAAAGGTTATCACCTATTCCGGGCGAGACAGCGACACCATGCCGCCAGTACGGGTGGCAGCCAATGCCGATGAAGGAGTTGTGATCGGTGCTACTATCGTATCCAAAGCCACCGCAATGGAGGTGGGAGCCAAGGGGGTCAACCGCCAGCCATGGGCCAATGCACCATTTATTCCCGGCTCTCTGGCCGACTATATGAACGCCCAGTTTACCTTCTTTAACTCCGATAAGTTCAGCAAGGAGACCAGACCGATAATGGCCGGACTCAATTACTTTCTTACCCACGAAAACCGAGGCAGCTCAGGTTCCGGTCTCCTGGGTGAAAAGAGAGATGTAAAGGTGTGGCTGGGCTGGCTTGATCTCTATGTGCATGGCGATGTTACCGGCATAGAGACACCCATTGGCGTACTCCCCCGCTTTGAAGACCTGCGCAAGCTCTTTGCCGAAATCGGCAAGGAATATTCAAGGGAGATCTATGATATGCAGTTTGCAATCTATATTGACAAGATCATTGAGCGTATCGACCTGCAGGTTGAGGCATATCAAAAGGAGGAAAATATTCCCGACAAGTTTTTCACCATTCTGGAAACACAGAAAAAGGCTTTGGGAGAACTCAAGGAGAAATTTGGCGCTATTGTTCCGATAGAGAAACTGGAGTAGTTGCTGCTACAAAATCTCTGGCAGGAAAAAGACAACCCCGCTGGCAACAAACCTGTGGGGTTGTTATGTTTTTTCCTCGTTAACCCGGATATTTCATAAACATTGTGTTAAATTTTAAAAAATTACTGATATTCCAATATACTACACAAAGGGAATTACAGTTTTACAATATCCAGGCTAGTCCTTGTAATCGACAACGTTTTTCTAAAATTCCCGTTGCATTCGGCCAGATGAATTATTACTGTTGAAGAAGATTTTTTTATTCGCGGCAGCACGATTTCCTCTCTTTTGTTGAGAGGAGTTCTGCGCTGACAAAACAGAAAATTCTACAGGGGGAATCCAATGCCCAATCAGAATAACCAACCACCCTGGGGAAAGAAAAAAACCCAGAATCCAGATGATTTTATTGCACAAATTCTGGACAAGATTCAAGACTTTTTCTCGGAAGAAAACAAACCGCCGCCAAACGGTACAGGTGGAGGCATGGGTGGAGGAAATGGTTCGGCAACGCCCGAAGAGCCGCCCTCTGCTGCCGCAGCATTGGGTAAAATTCTCTCGGTACTGCTTGTCGTTGGCTTGCTCTATGGCGTATACGCGTCATTTTTCAAGATTGCCCCCAGTGAGGTGGGCGTTATCCTGCGCCTGGGGAAATATTCCCATACCACCCCTTCCGGGCTTCATTTCAAGCTGCCCTATATCGACAGGCTTTACAAGGTTGATGTAGAGCGCATCCGCAAGGAAGAGTTTGGCTTTGGTGGTGGTTCACGCAACTTTGTCACCAAACGGGATTATGGTATGGAATCACTGATGATCACCGCCGATAAAAACGTTATCAACGTTGCCTGGATTGTACAATATCGGGTGGGAGACCCCTATTCATGGCTGTTTAAGGTAGCCAACGTACAACAAGCAATTCGTGATATGTCGGAGAGTGTTACCCGACGAATTGTTGGCAATATGGATTTTGACTATGTACTGAGCAACCGTGATCTCCTTGCCGCCGCGGTCAAGGAAGAGTTGCAGATGATGCTTGATGGCCTTTTTCCGAAAAACCGCAGCGGCGTCAAGATCGGCACCGTTCAGTTCAAGGATATTAACCCGCCCGATCCGGTCAAGCCGGCATTCAACGAGGTCAACGAGGCCGATCAGGATATGAAGCGGCTGGTCAATGAAGCACAGGAAGAGTATAACAGGGTTATCCCCAAAGCCCGTGGTAATGCAAAGAAGATTGTTGAAGAGGCGCACGGTTACAAGGCCACCCGCATCAACGAGGCAAAAGGTGAAAGTCAGCGGTTTCGTGATATTCTCCAGGCGTATAAGGGCGCTCCTGAAGTTACCCGGCAGCGGATGTATCTGGAAACCATGAAACAGGTATTACCGGGGGTAAAAAATATTTATGTGCTTGATAAAAACCAGCAGACTCCCATTCCCCTGCTCAACCTGAGCAATGGCACAACGAAAACAATACAACTGGGCAAATAAGGAGAACAGTATGAAACAGTTTGGACAATTTTCCATTATTGGCCTAATTATCGCGGCCATCATTGTCGTTTATGACGGTTTTTTTATCCTTGAAGAGGGGGAACAGGCGGTTATCACCCAGTTTGGTGCCCCGGTAGGAGAGCCGGTGACCAATGCCGGTGCTCATTTCAAGCTCCCCTTTATCCAGAAGATACAGCTTTTCGACAAGAAAATTCTGGTATGGGACGGCGATCCCAACCAGATTCCAACCAACGATAAAACCTATATCTATCTTGATACCACCGCCCGCTGGCGTATTTCCGATGCATTGAAATTCTTGCAGGCCGTCCATAACCAGAGCCGGGCACAATCGCTGCTCAGTGATATTATTGACGGTACGGTACGGGATATGGTCAATAAAAACGATCTTATCGAGATTATCCGCAGCTCCGACTGGTCAACCGACACCATGTCTGCCAGCACCTCACAGGCAACCATTGGCGTAAAACCGCAAAATGGCCGGGATAAAATCACCAGACAGATCCGTGAAATTGCTGCCAGGGTAACCCCGCAATATGGCATTGAACTGATTGATGTGATGATTAAGCGGGTCAACTATATCGAGTCGGTGCGGCTGAAGGTCTACGACCGCATGATCTCCGAACGAAAACGGATTGCCGCCGAAAAACGCTCGCTGGGTGAAGGGGAAAAAGCGAAAATTCTGGGAACGGTTGAACGCACCCTGCAAGAGATAACCTCCTCTGCCAACAAGGAAGCGGTAGAGATACGGGGAAAGGCAGATGCCGAGGCCACCACGATCTATGGTTCAGCCTACTCATTAGATCCCGATTTCTACGCCTTCCAGCAAACCCTTGACAGCTATAAAAAGGTGGTGGGGAAAAATTCCTCACTGGTCCTTTCCACCGATTCTGATCTCTATAAATATTTGCAATCGGTGCAGGCGAAATAGTTCCCTTTCCTCTTTCCCGGGGCAACAGACTCTATATCCTGTTGCCCCGGAACAGCATTTATTTCTACACTCTTGACATTAGCGCTCAGTCAACGCATTCTGCTTTGCTTTCAGGATCGGCTTTAAAAGATAGGAGAGAATGGTCTTTTTTCCGGTAATAATATCGACCGAAACAGTCATACCGGGGATGATTTTCAGCGGTTTTTTCGCTGTGCCAAGATTGGTTTTAGGGGTAACGATCTCCACCAGAAAATAGGTCTGATTATGTTCATCCTTAAGGGTATCGGCACTGATACGGGTAACTTCACCGGAAAGTCCGCCATAAATGGAAAAATCATATGCCGTAACCTTTACCGTAGCCTTCTGTCCCGGATGCAGAAAGGCAATATCAGAGGGGCGAATCCTTGCATCAATCAACAGGTTATCCTCAAGCGGCACAATCTCCACCAGATCCATGCCCGGCCTGATCACCTGCCCCAGAGTATTGACATGAATCTGTTTCACAATACCGGCAGAGGGCGCAGTAACCAGCGTACGACTCACCTGATCCTTAAAAGTCTCCTGCTTTTCAGTAAGCGATGCCCGATTTCTTAACGCCTGACTCAACTCCTTCTGCACCCTCGCATTAAAGGTGATGGTCAACTCCTCCTTTTTCTTCTCCATCTCGTCAAGCTGACTAACCAGCTCGGGGATGGAAGACGATGCCAGCTCAAGCTGTTCAATAACATCGGCCTGCTTTCTCCTGAGTTCCAGAAAATCACTGCGGGATTCAATCTGCTGATCGACCAGCGGTTTGGTAATATCTATCTGTTCTTTCAGCAGCCCGGCCTTTCTTTTCAGATGCCTGCCCTGCAAACGAACCTTGTCGATCTGCGCCTGCTTCTGCTTGATCTTCTCCTGTAAAATCCGCCGCTGATTATGCAGAAAATGGATATTAGACTGATAGAGTTCCTTCTGAATGGCCGCAATTTCGGGATTTTTCTTCTCCAGCAACGGATCAAAAACCAGCTTATCTCCGCTTAACTCCGCCTCCAGACGAGCAATTTCCAGCGTCAGCCCATCCATCGTCGCCTTTGATTCATTAAAAACACTTTCAAAGCCCTGATTCTTGATTTTAATCAGCGGCTGCCCAGCTGCCACCTCATCACCATCCCGCACCAGCAGCTCTTCAACAATACCACCTTCCAGATTCTGTACCGTCTGAACCTTGCCTGAAGGCACCACCACCCCCATTCCCCGTGTCACTTCATCAATAGAAGCAAATCTTGCCCAGAGAACAAGCAGCAGAAAGATCACAACCAGACTGACAACGATAATACGTGAACGGCTATAATGCTGTTCATGCACCGCCCGCTGATAAATGGAGATATACTCAAGCTGATTTTGCGGAACCTTTTTTTTCACGATTGGCTGCTCCCTTTCTGCGCTGACAATGCTGCCGATTTTGACACACCATAAAATTTCTGAAAAAAGAGCTCCTTGCTGCCATCAAAAACAAGCCGCCCCCTATCCACCACTATCACCCTCTCTACCAGCGAGAGCAGCGCATTTTTATGGCTGGAGACAATCAATGTCATATCCTTTACCACAGGGCGCAGCCGCTCAACAAAGGCCTGCTCACTCTTGCCATCCATAAAGTTGGTCGGCTCATCAAGCAGCGCAATCGCAGGTTTGCCAACAAAGGCGCGGGCAATGGCAATCGCCTGCCGCTGACCGCCGGAAAGATTGGCCCCACCTTCGCTGATCGGCATTGCAATTCCCTGCGGGCAGCCCTCAATCAGCGGTTCCAGCCCGGCAAGGCGGATGGCGGCAATCAGCTCGGCATCGCTTATCCGCACATTTTTCAGAGTCAGATTATCCCTTAGAGTACCGGCAAAAAGCAAAACATCCTGCGGCACACAGGCAATCTGCTGGCGCAGAAATATTGGCGAGATTGCGGACAACTCCAGTCCATCCAGCAGGATAGAACCTTGCTGTGGCTGATAAAACCCCACCATCAGCCGGTGCAGGGTCGTCTTGCCGGAACCATTGGCCCCCAAAAGTGCCACCTTCTCTCCTGCAGCAATGGAAAAAGAGATACCGCTCACACTGGGCAACTCCATATTGGGATAGGCAAAAAAGAGATCATCAAAACGAATCTCGCCACGCAGGCTCTCTGGCCGCAGAAAATTCTGCTTTCCCTCCAGTTCGGCTGGCAGCTCCATAATATGCTTTAGTGAAGAGTAGGCAACCCTGGTCTGATCCCAGGACGAGAGCAGACTTGCCACCTGTCCCACCGGCGAAATGGCTCTAGAGGAAAGGATCATCACCGCAATCAGCCCCCCCATGGTCAATTTGCCGTCATGAATCAGATATACGCCATAGATAACGATAAAAACACTGTCCAGTTGAATCAGCATCCCCATAACAGTACTGATAGAGCTGGAGAGCAGCTTGCTTTTAATCCCCTGTGTCGCCAGAGTACTGACCAGCCGTTCCCATCTGGCACGAAAGCGACCGCCAGCATTAAACAGCTTGATATTTTTCAGCCCGGCAATGCTTTCAATAAGCAGCGCATTTTTCTGTACCCCTCCCTCAAAGGTGGCGGCAATACTGGCAAAAAGCGGTTTCCTGATTATCAGCACATAGGCCAGTAACAGCAGCATACAGATAACCGGAATAACCGCCAGTGCCCCGCCTACATAAAAGATGGTCGCCAGAAACAGAAGAGCAAAGGGCAGATCAATCACAAACAGAATCACGGATGAACTCATAAAGTTCTTGATTGAATCGAACTCCTTGATATTGGTGGCAAAACCGCCAACATTGCCAGGCGCCGCCTCCATACGCAAATCCATCACCTTATCAAACAGCAGGGAAGAAATTAAAATATCGCTTTTTTTGGTGGCAAGCTCAATAAAATTGACTCGTAAAAACTTCAGCAGTCCATCAAAACAGATAACCATAATAACTGCGCTGGCCAGCACCCACAGGGTATCTGTAGCAAAGTTTGGCACCACCCGATCATAGACATTCATCGAGAACATCGGCACTGCCAGCACAAAAAGGTTGATAGCAAGAGATGCCAGCAAAATATCACGATAGATAGGGAGAGATACCCTGATCGCCTGAAAGAACCAGCCATGTTTATCACTTTTTCTGTCAGGCTGATCGGCATCGGACGAATACACCGCCTCCTTGCCCAGAAAAAAACAGAAACCGCTATAGCTTTTATTCAACTCCTCCACAGCGATGCTATGAACAAGATTATCAGCAAAAACACACTGTGCCTGACCATCATCCACCCCTGTCAACAGACAACCGCCGCCATCTTTCAATACCAGCAGCACCGGCAGCGTAAGGGTATGAATCTCCTCCAGCCCCTCTTCAACAAATCTGGCACCAAAACCGGCTTTCTGCGCAAAGGCAATCACATCGGCAGGCGCTATCTCCTGTGCATCTGCGGCCAACCCCAGGGTATGGCAAATGGTTTCTGTATGCACTTCCAGCCCCTGACGCACCAGTTGCGCTGCCAGTATATCAAGCATATTGCGTTTCATGGTTATAACAATCTATCCCAAAGACAAAAAGACAAAGCCGACTATAAAATATCGCGGTTATCCGGCTCGGTATGCAGCATATTATTGATTCCTTTCAGGAAATCATCATAATTCCCTTTTACTGCTTCCAGCCCTGAAAAAGAGGCCAAATTCCTGCATAATTAAACGTTATTTTTTACTTTTTTTCAACAAAACTTCGTCTTTTTATATGGTTATCCAGACCATACCTCTGTACATAGAGCATATCCTGCCAGCCCCTCTGTCAGCATCCCTTTTCTAGTACCATCAGCAATTAGAGAAAGTCCACTTTCCCTGCGTTGTTTTTTTCACGATTCCCATTTACTGGTTCAGTAATTTATGTGGTTTAAACCCGATCAGATAGTTACCGATTTCTTAGCTGTAAGCATTTGACGGTACCTCCTTTTGAGTTTGACAAGATACCGTCAAAAAAGACTGGCTGTTAATGGAACCCGGTGGAACTTAAACTGGTGGACGGGGCGGGATTCGAACCCGCGGCCTTCGGCTTCGGAGGCCGACACTCTATCCAGCTGAGCTACCCGTCCAAAAGGAGAATTTTTGTAAAATGTGGAAACACACTATACAAAAGTTTTTCTTGAATGCAATCTATCTTTTATGGCGTTTTTCGCTTTTTTAGGCGGAAGGGGAGTCTGTCATGGTGTTACTCTTCCGTCTTTTCTGCCCACTCTTTTAACTGGGCAATCTCTTTATCCCAGATTTTTGGTTCCACTGTTTCAAGAATCAGCGGGATACCGTCAAAGCGTTTATCTTCCATGATATAGCGAAAACAGTCCCAGCCAATATTGCCGGCGCCCAGGGAATGGTGGCGGTCAACCCGGCTGTCAAAGGCAGATTTGGCATCGTTTAGGTGCATTCCCTTCAAGAAAGAAAAACCGATAATTTCTGCAAATCTGGCAAAACTTCTCTCACACTCCTCCACCGTGGAGAGATTATAGCCTGCCGCAAAAAAATGACAGGTATCAATGCAGACACCAACCCGGCTTTTATCCTCCACGCCTTCAATAATTGCTGCCAGATGTTCCAGATCATGCCCCAGATTTGAACCTTGCCCTGCGGTGTTTTCAATAACAGCGCAAACGCCAGGCACTTCCTTATGGGCGATATTTATTGATTCAGCAATAGTTGCCAGACACTTTTGCGGATCAACTTTTTTCAGATGACTGCCTGGATGGAAATTCAGCAGAGTCAGCCCAAGCTGGGCGCAACGCTGCATCTCATCAATAAAGGCAGTACGGGATTTTTCCAGCGCCTCCTTTTCCGGGTGTCCAAGATTGATCAGATACGAGTCATGGGGCAGAATTTGCGCTGCTGTATAGCCATGCTTCTCACAATTTCCCTTAAAGGAGGTAATGCTCTTTTCTGTCAGCGGTTTTGCCTTCCACTGCCGCTGATTTTTGGTAAACAGGGCAAAGGCGGTTGCGCCGATTGCGGCGGCATTTACAGGAGCATTTTCAACGCCGCCGGCGGCGGAGACATGGGCACCAATATATTTCATATCTTTCTCTTCAGTGAATCCCGAATATGGTCGGAATCCAGGATTTTTCTAGTAAAAACACAGGAGGGAGATGACGCTAATTATCCAGCCCCCTGCTTGTTCCGGGGTAAGATGGAGCCTGATCTTTCTGGAAAGGAATACGTCCCTTTTCTTCAAGTATTTCAAGAAATTCTTCCACTTCCTCTTTTGTCTTTATTTCTGCGAGATCAAGTTTTTCAAAGCGACAGTTACAGCTTTGCAGCTGGCCGTCACACCAGGGGCACACCTCCACCACACAGCCAGCCAGATGATTCTCTCCTTCGGCAACTCCACAGGCAGGGCAGTGGGTCGCTCTGAAAGCTGCCTTTGGATCGTACTCTTTAAGTTCTGCTGCGGGTGGGCAGCCTTTAAGGAAGTCATCGACCTTGGCATAACCAAAGAAAAGGGCAAGATCTTTTGGTACTTCCGTCCCATATTCGGCAACCAGTGCAACATCTTCCATGGTTACCGCATAGAGCCAGTTATGGCTGGTACAGCAAAGCACAAAGAGATGTACACCTTCCCTGCTTTCTATTTCGCTAATGGCCGTTGCCGCCTCTTCGCAGGCATCCGGCAGAGCAGTATAATAGTCATGGAGCAGGCGCAGTACAAGTTCATTATCCCTATATCTTGCAACCAGCTGTAGCGCCACAGGTTGCTCTTCTTCAGTAACGGCAAAGGGGATATAACTCTCTATCTCCTGCCGCAGCTTGTGTATATATTCTTCACTCATAACGGTATTACTGTTTTGCCAGATTTTCTCCGGTTTCAAAATTGACTACTAACGGTACATTAAATGAACTCTCAAAGCTCATTACTTCCTCCATTGCTTTTTTCAGCACAGGTTTTGCCCGCTCAACTTCAGATTCCGGCAGTTCAAATACCAGCTCATCATGGATTTGCAGCAGCATTGTGGCATTAAGATTCTCTTCTGTAATTGCCTGTTGACAGGCGATCATCGCCAGCTTGATAATATCAGCAGCGGTGCCCTGGATCGGGGTATTGATCGCCATCCGTTCGGCAAATTCCCGTTGATTTCTGTTTTTGGCTGCCAGATCGGGCAAGGTACGTCGTCTGCCCAAAAGAGTGGAAACATAGCCATTTTCTTTTGCCTGTTCAACCACCTCATCCATAAATTTCTGCACCCCGGTATATAATCCAAAATAACGGTCGATAAAGCGCTGGGCATCCTTTCTGGGAATATCGAGCTGGGAGGAGAGACCAAAGGCCGACATGCCATAAACAATGCCAAAGTTGATTGATTTGGCAACCCTTCTCATCTCGCTATTTACCATCATTGGCGAGATGGCAAAGATTTCCGCCGCAGTACGACTATGGATATCCTCTCCCTGCTGAAAGGCATCAATCAAGGCACTATCCTGTGAATAGACAGCCAGTACCCGTAAATCAATTTGCGAATAGTCGGCAGAGAGAAAAACCTTGCCTGCCTCAGGGATAAATGCCTGGCGGATACGTCCGCCTTCTTCCGAGCGGATCGGGATATTTTGTAAATTCGGTTCGGTGGAACTTAAGCGGCCTGTGGCGGTTACTGCCTGATTAAAGGTGGTATGTACCCTCTTATCGGCTTCTTGCAGCAGGCTGAGTTTTTCCACATAGGTGGAGAGGAGCTTGGCAAAACTGCGGTATTGCAAAACAAGGGCGGGGAGCTGGTGTTTTTTGGCAAGTTTTTCCAGCACCTTGACATCGGTGGAATAGCCGGTTTTGGTTTTGCGGCCATGAGGGAGTCCCAGTTTATCAAACAGGATTATACCTAATTGCTTTGGCGAACCAATGTTAAATTCTTCCCCGGCAATACTATGGATTTCCTGTTCAAGCCCGGTTAATTTTCCGCGAAACTCTTCGTCAAGAGAGGCCAGAACCTTCTCATCCAGAGTAATTCCGGCAATCTCCATTTTTGCCAGAATGGGCAGCACCGGCATTTCTACTTGAAAAAAGAGTTTTTCCAGACTTCTTTCCACCAGCAGCGGCGCAACATTTTGCCATAGAACCAGCGTGCCATAAACATCTTCGCAGCTATAGTTTCCGGCAGCGTGGATATCGACATAGGCAAAGGCATTTTCCCGCTTGTCATCGTTTACAACTTCGGCAAAGGAGGTCATCTTTATGCCCAGATCACGACAAAGGTCATCCAGTTTCAGGGAACGTCC
>PDWI01001446.1_pt1 | contig 37453 bp, 33 predicted proteins | sample 1430891 | NCBI WGS metagenome assembly PDWI01 (sample SAMN01162508, study PRJNA174530) | Oral metagenome, whole genome shotgun sequencing project. | biome: Marine environment; feature: Marine mammal; material: Swab sample of the gingival sulcus; isolation source: swab sample of gingival sulcus... | reverse complement strand
TGGAAGAGACTTTGCAGATGCGATGGTGGGAGGACCACTGACAACGGTAAACGGAGGACCGGTAATGCTGGTAGGGAAGAATCATGTACCACAGGCTACCAAAAATTATATAACACCAACTGTAGCAGAAGGTGTAAACAAAGCATACATAGTAGGAGGAAAAGGAGTGGTATCTGAGGGAGTGAAAACGGAACTTACAGGTATACTAGATTGATAGAAATATATTGATTAAGTACCTAGATTAAAAATCTAGGTACTTTTTTATTTTAAAAATGGTAACAAATAAGAAACAATGTTTTATGTAATAATTTAACAGCTTATTAGTTTAAAATGTTTCATGATATAATTAATTTAGATTACAAATAGTTGATTCTTTAAAGAGTAGATTAAAAGGGGGGAAAAAATGAAAAGAAGTATGTCAATATTGCTGTCACTAATTCTCGTTCTTACGACAGTTATTATATTGACTCCAAAGGCTTTTGCAGATGATAGTGATGTAGTTCCTGATCTTGCTCTTAGAGAGGCAGTAAACAGAGAATTGGGTTTGGGTTATGGCAATAACTCTCCTGTATCTAAATCGCAGGTAGAGAGCCTAACGAGTCTTAATGCTGCTTCGTATTATTCTTATTTTGAGATAACAAGTTTAAAAGGACTACAATACGCTACAAATCTAACGGAATTGAATTTTGATGCGAATCAAGTAAGTGATATTAGTGCATTAAGTGGCCTCACAAATCTTGAAAGTTTGCATTTTGAGTGGAACCAAGTAAATGATATCAGTGCGCTAAGTGATCTAACAAATCTAGAGGATTTGAATTTTAATGGGAACCAAGTAAGTAATATCGCTTCATTAAGCGGTCTAACAAATCTTAAGAAGTTGTATTTTGACAATAATGAGGTAAATGATATTGCTTCATTAAGTAGTCTAACAAATCTTGAGCGGTTGGATTTTGGCAATAATGAGGTAAGTGATGTCGAAGCGTTAAATGATCTCACAAATCTTGGGTGGTTGGGTTTTTCCTCAAATCAAGTAAGCGATATTGGAGCATTAAGTGATTTAACGAATCTTCAGGAATTGTCTTTTGGCAGTAATGAGGTAAGTGATATCAGTGCATTAAGTGGTCTCACAAACCTTAAGAAGTTGTATTTTGAAGATAATCAAGTAAGTGATATTGGAGCATTAAGTGACCTAACGAATCTTGAGGAGTTGTATTTTTACTCTAATAAAGTAAGTGATATTACTCCATTGAGTGCTCTAATAAATCTTAAGAAGTTGTCTTTTGACAATAATGAGGTAAGTGATATCAATGCATTAAGTTCTCTAATAAATCTTCAAGATTTGTTTTTTCAAGAAAACCGAGTAGGAGATATTAGTCCGATAAAGGATATTGTAGAAGCTAATAACACATCAGTAGATGCTTCTGCACAAAAAATAGAAATGTTTTTAGATTCACCATATGAATTTGAAAATTTAATAACTGGAAAAGATGGAGAGTCATTAGATCTTTCATATGTGCCAGAAGAAGTTAGTAAGAATGGAACTATCTACAAACTTGATGCAAATGAATCGGATGTAACATGGAGTAAAATCTATACTGGCTATGATTTGTTTATATTTGGAGGAACGATAACTGCAAGAAAAACAGTAATGGAAAACCCAGAAGAACCGCTGCCAGAAGGCTACAACAGAGTAGAATTTAAAGGGGGTGCTCATGGTAGTTTAAATGGAATAACGTTATATGCTGTAAAAAACGGGAAAAATTTTAGCGAAGTATCAGTACCGAGTGTAAATCCATCAGAAGGATATACCTTTGATGACTGGGAACCTGAACTACCTGAAGGAACAGAAACTGTGACAGAAGACATGACATTCACAGCGAAGTATAAAGAAGACATTCCGCCGATAGAAATATTTACTGTCAAGTTCGAAGCAGGTGACAATGGAAGCTTAACAGGAACAACAGAGTTTACAGTGATCGGTGGAGATTTGTTTAGTGTGATAACAGTACCGAGTGTAAATCCATCAGAAGGATACACTTTTGATGGCTGGAATCCTGAACTACCTGAAGGAACAGAGACGGTAACAGAAGATATGACATTTACCGCAACTTATAAGGAAGATGTTCCACCGGTAGAAACATTTACTGTCAAGTTCGAATCAGGTGAAAATGGAAGTTTAACAGGAACAACAGAATTTACAGTAAATGAAGGAGAGTTGTTTAGTGTGGTAACAGTACCGAGTGTAACTCCTTCAGCAGGATACACCTTTGATGGCTGGAATCCTGAACTGCCTGAAGGAACAGAAACTGTAACAGAAGACATGACATTCACCGCACAATACAGTATTTATACTCAAGAATTTGAAATGAAAAGACTTTCTGGAAAGACTAGATATGATACAGCGGTAGAAGTATCAAAAGAAATGGGCAATGAATCAGAGTATGTCATCATCGTAAATGGAAGGCAGTATCCAGATGCCTTATCATCAACCCCACTGGCGAAACTATACAGTGCTCCGATACTACTAGTTAAAAGGAATGAAATCCCAGCTTCCACAAAAGAAGAGATTGAAAGACTGGGAGCAAGTAAGGCTATCATCGTAGGAGGAAAAGGAGTCGTATCGGAATCAGTAGCAAGTGAGCTTGAAGGAATGGGACTGACACTGGAGAGATACTCCGGTAAGGACAGATATAAAACCGCTTTGGCAGTAGCTGAGAAGGTAGTAGGTATGTCAGAGGGTACAAATCTCATTCTTGTGAAAGGAACGGATTTTCCAGATGCACTAACGGTAACATCACTTGCACTAAAAGAAGAAATCCCGATACTACTGACAAACCCTAATGTACTGGGCACTGAAGTACAGAGTTTCATAGAGGAACAAAGCCCAAGCAAACTATATATAGCAGGAGGAAAGGGAGCGGTGTCACTTGAGATAGAGAGTGATATTGAAGACCTGGGAATATCTGTCACAAGGTTTAGTGGAAAGGATAGATATGAGACTGGCAAAGAGATTGCAGAGTATACGTATCCAAGTCCAAACGAGATCATCTTCGCCAATGGAAGAGACTTTGCGGATGCGATGGTGGGCGGACCACTGACAACGGTAAATGGAGGACCGGTAATGCTGGTAGGGAAGAATCATATACCACAGGCTACCAAAAATTATATAACACCAACTGTAGCAGAAGGTGTAAACAAAGCATACATAGTAGGAGGAAACGGAGTGGTATCTGAGGGAGTGAAAACGGAACTTACAGGTATTCTAGACTGATAATAAATAAATCTAATTTAGGTGCCCAGTTTTTTAAACTGGGCACTTATATAATTGGATATTTAATGTCTTAAGTGGTATAATATTTATTAAGATATTTTAACTCAGGAGGAATTAATTGCAGATATATTTAGTTAGACATGGGGAGTCAGTTGGAAACAAAAAACGAGAATTTTATGGTTCTACGGATTACCCACTTACTCAAAAGGGAATTATTGATGCAAAGGTTGTAGCTGAGAAAATAAAAGATATAAATTTCGATAAGATTTATACTAGTGGTCTTCAAAGGGCTTATGTAACAGCAAGACACTGTAACAATGGAAGAAACTTAGAAATTGTTAGAGATGAAAGACTTAACGAGAGGGATTTTGGTGAACTTGAAAAGAGAAGTTTTGCAGAGTTGAGAGAGGAAAATCCTGCTCTAGTTGATATGGCTGTAAGAAACTTCACCAAATTTTCTCCACCAAATGGCGAGATTTTTGAAGAATTTTATTCTAGGGTTGCAGATTTTGTCGAAGAAATAATTGAAAAAGATGAAGATGTGCTCATAGTTTCTCATAATGGCACTATGAGAGTGATTCTTATGATGTTAATTGAAATGGGAGATAATATTTCGAAACTCTACTTTTCACAAGGTGATTACACGCAGATAGGTGTTAGACAAGATTATAAATATTTGGTTTGTTTCAATAAATAAAAAGGGGGATTTATGGGATTAATTAAAGCTGCTGCGGGAGCAGTAGGCGGATCATTAGCGGATCAATGGTTAGAGGTTATTGAGCCAACTAATATGGGTGAAGGTGTAGTATTTACTAAGGGACAAATGGTTAGAAAGGACAGCAAAAGGGGTTCAAATAAAAAAGGAACTCTTGATACTGTTTCAAATGGAAGTATAATTCACGTTTATGATAATCAATTTATGATGCTTGTAGATGGTGGAAAAATTGTTGACTTTACTGCTGAACCAGGAATGTATGAGGTGAAAAATTCTGCTCTTCCATCACTTTTTTCTGGCTCTTTTGGAGATGCACTAAAGGATACGTTCTCAAGGTTTAAATATGGAGGAACAACTCCTTATAAGCAGATGGTCTTTTATGTTAATACTCAGGAAATAAAGGGAATTAAATTTGGAACTAAAAATCCTATAAATTATTTTGATAATTTCTACAATGCTGAGTTATTCCTCAGAACGTTCGGAACCTATTCAATGAGAATTGTAGATCCTATATTGTTCTACAAGGAAGCGATTCCTAGAGATGCTAATCATGTTCATATTGACGAAATAAATGAACAATATTTATCAGAATTCTTAGAGGCACTTCAGGTTACTATTAACAAAATGTCAGCTGATGGTGAGAGAATAAGCTTTGTAACTTCTAAAGGAAGTGAAGTAAGTAAGTATATGGCAGATGTACTTGATGAAGACTGGAAGACAAGAAGAGGAATGTTGATTGAGTCTGTAGGTCTAAGCAGTATAACTTACGATGATGAATCTAAAGAACTTATAAATATGAGAAACAAAGGTGCTATGCTCTCAGACGCTACAATACGAGAAGGATATGTTCAAGGTTCAGTTGCTAGAGGAATTGAAGCAGCAGGTTCAAATGAATCTGGCTCAGGTGCTACATTCATGGGAATGGGAATGGGCATGAACGCCGCAGGCGGATTCATGAATTCATCTTCTCAAACAAATAGAGAACAGATGAATAAACAACAAGAAGCAGCTGCAGCAGCTACTAATGCTAATAGTTGGAAATGCTCTTGTGGTAGCGTTAACACAGGCAATTTCTGTTCTAATTGCGGAAGTAAAAAAGTTGATACAGCTGGATTCTGTTCGAACTGTGGAAATAAATTTGATGGAGAAAAACCTGCATTTTGTCCTAGTTGTGGACAGAAGCAATAATAGGAGTCATCTATGTCAACACTGAGTTTTAAGTGCCCCAGTTGTGGGGCAGGCTTAAAATTTACGCCTGGTACTGATAGCAGTACATGTGAATACTGTTCAAGCACTTTTACACTTGAAGAATTAGAGGAAAGTGTAGATGAGAATGTTGCACAGGATATATCAGAAAAAGAAGTATCAACTTATCACTGTGAAAGTTGTGGAGCAGAGGTAATAACAAGTGATACTACTACAGCATCTTTTTGTTACTACTGCCATAATCCAGTAATAATGACTAAAAGACTATCTGGAAATTTTAGACCTGATGTTATAATACCTTTTAGTTTTGATAGAGAACTGGCAAAGAAAAAATTTGTGGATTGGGCGAAAACAAAAAAGTTTGTAAGGAAAGATTTTTATTCCGATTCACAACTTGAAAAAATAACAGGGGTATATCTTCCGTATTGGTTGGCAGATATTACTATTTCTGGTGATTTTAAAGGTGTTGGTAGCACAGTAAGTGAGTCTAGAAGTGGAGATACCGTATACACTACCCATAGAAAGTACAAAATTGATAGACACGCTGATGTAAAGATAAAGAATATATTTGACTATGCTTACAAAAAGTATGATAAAGATCTAATAAGCAATATATTTCCTTATAGAGATCATAGAGATAAACCTTTTAAAATGGCATATCTTTCAGGCTTTTTCTCAGAAGCGTATGATATAGAGAGGGAAGAAGTTGAAGGTGATATGAAGGGTAGGTTTGAGAGGTATACATCAGATTATAGGCGAGTATTACTAGATGATTATTCAAGTGTAAGTCTTGATAAGGATGAAATTGATTATAAAGTAGATGCTTGGAAGTATGCATTGTATCCAGTTTGGATACTTACATATCACTATAGAAATAAAGTATATGTATATGCTGTTAATGGTCAAACTGGTAAGGCGTGTGGGGAACTTCCTGTTGATAATAAAAAGTTATCCATAACTTCCATAATAATTTTCCTAATTATATTTGCACTTGTTAGTTTAGCGGGGTACTTCTTATGGTAAAAAAATTTTTATTTAGCTTACTCATAATATTTCTTGTTATCTCATCATTAGTATCTTTTGGGGATAATGATACTAGACCCAGAGTTATTGATAATGCAGATCTATTTACTGCGGAAGAGATTGTAGAGATTGAATCTCTAATTAAAGAAGTTGAGTCCAAACACAATATCAATTTAATTGTAGCAACTGCAGATGATGTCGGCGGAAAGTCTAGCGAGGCATATATTGACGATTTATATGGTCAGGTAATAGGCGACAACGTAGACGGAACTGGAATACTAATAGATATGGACAATAGACAGGTTCATATAACCACAGCAGGCAGTGCAATTCCCGTTATGGATGACGATAGAATTGATGAGACATTAGACGCTGTAATAGCTAATGGACTTAAAAGTGGAGAATATGCTTTAGGAATAAAAACATATATCTCAATGGTTGATGATTTCTTTGTAAAAGGACCTAAAGATAACAACATAATAAAACCGAGGGAAGAAAGAAAGTATGATTTATTTGATGCAGCTCTGTCTTCTGTAGTTTCTCTAATTTCAGGATTTGGATTTTTTAGAGGAGTAAAAAAAGGATATAAAGTAAAAGGACTTGGTTATATCTATTCCGTTTATTCTCATTCAAAGAGAAGTATTTCTGGTCCTGATGATCAGTTAATTGACGAGCATGTTACAACTAGAATAATACCTAAAAGAACCTCGAGAGGCTCCGGAGGTGGTGGTAGTACTAGTACTACGCACACTTCAGGCAGTGGAGGAACTTTTGGAGGTGGAGGAAAGGGTTTTTAAATCCTATTTGGTGAGTCTGTAGACTCACTTTTTTTTACATTTAAATGAATTATCATTAGTGTCGTTCCAAATGTTGATACTATAAATCCTAACAGTAGCATCGTAGAGACACTAAGATGTTTTATTATCCACCCACCTGTAAGCGATGAGAGTACATAAGATAAGGTAACTGAACTGGCTAAGATAGCTTGAGCCTTTGCTTTGTGAGAATCTTTTACATATTCATTTATGTAGAATATTGATGTTGGCAGGTATATTCCAAAGCATAGAGGCTGAATCATTTGAGCTAAATATATGGTATTAATGTCTCTTGCTAGGTAAAATATAAGTGCTTTAAAAGTGAAAAGAACGGAACTAAATGTTAAGAGTTTACTAAGACTGAATTTTTTTCTTATTCTCGTGAAAAAAATTATTATTGGCGATTCTAGAAATGCACCTATCGCCATTGCAATTCCCATTTCTTTTTCTCCCGAACCAATATTATTAATGATATAAATAGGAAAATTGCTGAAGAAAGTATAACCTAACAGCATTAAAATTATGCTAAAAAGGAATACCTTTAATCTCGGATAACTACTGAAAAAGTTTATGTCTGAATCAGAATCGTCTTTATGTTTAAGTACACAGAGCATACTTACTTTAAAAGAGTATACACTTATTGATAGGATTATTGATAGTACAACCGCTAGTATAGGTATAATCTTCGGAGAGAATTGTTCTACTGCTATTCCGACTAATATAGAAAAAATTGAGAAGGCGATAGAAGAAGTTCCTCTTGCCACTGAGTAGTCCAGTCTAAAATTCTTCTCTGAGAGCATAATACATAGTGTAGTAAGAAACGGCTGAACACAGAGTAGAGTTATAAGACATAGTGATAGTATCACAGCATTTATTATTAGATTTTTTGGTTCGAAAAATAAAGTTATGGAAGATAGAACGATTATCGCCATATGAATTAGTATCATATATCTAATTCTTATCTTGCCCGTATCTACAAATAACGCAATTCTAGGTTGTATAATAACTGCTACTGAGTTTGACACCGCTAGAATAATTCCTATATTTACTTCAGAGTATCCTCTATAAGATAGATACACGGAAGAAAACATAAAAAGAATCATAAATAAAACCCAATATGAACTTTGTATTAGAGCATAATGGGGTGTGTACGATTTTGAGTTCAATCTATCCTCCATTATCAGGGTCTTATCATTACTTTTATTACGCCGTCTTGTTTTTCTTCGAAAACTCTATAGGCTTTTTCTATATCTTCAAGGCTAAATTCGTGAGTTATTAGAGGTCTTGTATTAATCTTCCCTTGCCTTATAAGGTCTACTATTTTTTCGCATGAAGAGGCGTGTACACCACCTGTTTTAAAGGTAAGGTTTTTTCCGTACATATCTGGTAGAGGTAGTACTTGATCTTCGTCGTATAGAGCAACTACTACAACAGTTCCACTCGGTCTTGTTATTTTCCAAGACTGTTCAAAGGTATTTTTTGCTCCAGCTACTTCAAAAACAACATCGCAGCCGTGTTCGGTTAGGTCAAGTATTTTTTCTTCTACGTTTTCTTCTGCCAGAATTGTTTTATCTGCCCATCCTTTTTTTAGTGCTAACTCAAGTCTTTCTGAATCAGAGTCAATCGCTATTATTTCTCTTGGCTTAAAAAGTCTTGAACACATCATAGTGCAGGCTCCTGTCGGGCCAGCTCCAATTATTGCAATAGAGTATCCCTCCTTAATATCTGCAATTTCAGCTGCCCAGTAACCAGTTGAAAGTACGTCGCCAACTAGTATAGAATCTTCATCTGAAACTTCGTCAGGAAGTTTTGTAAGTCCGGTATCTGCGTAGGGAACTCTGGTGTATTCTGCTTGCCCTCCATCTATTCTACAACCAAGCGCCCAACCTCCTTTTTCAAGAGAACAATTATTTACAAATCCTCTCTTACAGAAGAAACACTCTCCACAAAAGGTTTCAACGCTAACAGCCACTCTATCTCCAGGCTTGAATTTCTTAACGTCACTACCTATGCTCTCTACGATTCCTACGAATTCGTGACCTAAAACTGTGTCTTTTAACGCTCTTGGGACAGCTCCGTGCTTTATGTGTAAATCACTTGAGCAGATTGATGCTAAAGTTACCTTTATAATCGCATCCTTTGGATGTTGTATGGTAGGTTTTTCTCTCTCTTCCAGTTTGAGATTGCCGTAATCTTTAAAGACTAATGCTTTCATTTACAATTCCTTTGTTTCTAATTCCCCAAATGAATTTGAGTGCAGACTTTCTTTTACTTCCTCCATTGAAGGAATGCTGATTGACGCACCCGCTTTTCCGATGGCAAGTGCACTTGCCATACTCGATACTTTAAGAGCTTCGTCAATGCTTGAACCGTTAAGCAGTCCTGACATAAAAAATCCTATAAAAGTGTCTCCCGCTGCAGTAGTGTCTACTACTGGACAATTAAATGAACTAGATTGATATTTTTTTCCTTTATGACTTACCACAGCTCCTCTTTTTCCGAGCGTAAGTAAAATAGAAAGTTTTGGATACTTGGCGTTCAGGGAATCGATTATCTCTTTTTCCGATTTACACTCTGCTATTTCCATACCTTCCAATTCGTTTAATACAATCCAGTCAAGCTTTTCGAGAGGATATTCTTTCACTAGTCTTTTCATAGGAGCAGCATTAAAAAATATTGTAAAGCCTTCTTTTTTTGCTTTCTCAATAATGTACGGTATTTTATTTGTTTCATTTTGCAAAAGTATAACTTTTGAATCTATTTTTTCTAATACTTCGTCTATAAGTTCTTCCGTGAATTCTTGATTCGATCCACCATAGAGTAGTATTGAATTTTGACCTGATTCTTCTACCTGTATAATGGCATGTCCTGAATTTTTCTCACATGGGAGTAGGTAAGTCGTATCTACATTATGTTTTTCTAATGTATCTTTTAAAAGCTCACCACCTTTTCCAAGAGGACAAACATGGTATACATAAAGTCCTGCTTTAGAAAGAGCGACTGATTGGTTAAGTCCTTTCCCACCTGCATTTATATAAACCTCTTCTGCCGATTTGGTTTCGCCAGGTTTTACAAAGGTATCCACTTTGTATACATAATCTAAATTAATAGAGCCAAAATTACATACTTTCATAAATCTCTCCTACTCAAATCATTTTGACTATAAATTAACATATAGAGCCTTTAAAATCAACACTTTTCATAAATGTGACAAAAAATATTTTTTTGACTTTTTGAATGAAATATTATAAAATTATTCTTGAACTAAAAATCTTTATATTGAAGAAATATATTGAAAGGGAAAGGTGAATAAATGAACGCAAAAAGAATTTTAGTGCTTCTATTAGTCTTTGTTATGGTATTTTCTGTAGCGGCTTGTGGAAAGAAAGAAGAGCCACAATCAGAAGAAACTAAGACAGAAGGAACTGAAAAAGAGGAACCAGCTAAAGTTTATAACGTAGCTAACCTAGTAAATGGAAATCTTGGAGATAAATCTTTCTTTGATTCTGCTGAAGCAGGATTAAGAGAACTTGAAAGTCAAGGAAGGATAACAGTTAAAACTATAGAGATGGGAGCTACTGATGCTGATAAGCCTAAGTGGGAAGAGACTCTAAACGAAGTATCATCTTCTGGAGAATATGATGTGATAATCTGTGGAACATACCAGATGCCTGAGTATGTAGCTAAAGCTGCAGCAGCTTACCCAGATCAAAAGTACATTATATATGATTCATCAGTGGAAGCACCAAACGTATGTAACATTAATTATAAGCAAAATGACTTAGGTTATTTAGTTGGTACATTAGCAGGTGCTTTAACAAAAGCAGAGGGAGTTCAAGGAATAAACCCAGAACCTGTAGTAGGATTTGTAGGTGGAGTTGACGCTCCGGTTATCAATGACTTCTTATATGGTTTCTTACTTGGGGCACAGAACGTAAATCCTGATGTAAAAGTGGATACAAGATATGTAAGTAATTTCTATGATACAGCAGCTGCAAAAGAGATGGCACTTTCAATGATTAATGATAAAAAATGCGATCTAGTTTGGGGTGTTGCAGGACTAGCTGGAAACGGAGCTGCAGAAGCTGCAAAAGAAAGTGGAAAAGCTTGGTTCATCGGAGTTGACTCTGACCAAGAATTAACTTTACCTACTGAATTAGCTGGTAATACCATTACTTCTGGACTTAAGAACGTAGGAACATCTCTAATTTGGTTCTTTGATGAATTAGATGCAGGAAAAGAGCACTACGGTGAATTAGTTCTTCTTGGAATTCAAGAAGGTGGAGTAGGTATTGTAACTGATAAAAACTACGCTAAAAATGTACCTGATGAAATTAAAGCTTTAGTTGAACAAGCTCAAAAAGATGTTGTTGATGGAAAAGTAGTTGTTCCTACAGCAATTGGAGAAGAAAAAGCTGCAGGCGAAGATAAAACTGGAGTAGAAAAACTTCGTGATTCTTTGCAACCGTAAATTAAAATTTACATTTTCGTAAGTCACGAATGAAAAAAGGGAAGACAAATAGTTTTCCCTTTTTATTTAAAAAAATATAGTTTAAGAGAGGAGGGATTATATGCCGGAGGAAAATTTGGTTGTCGATATGAGAAATATCGATAAGATCTATCCAAATGGAGTGGCAGCAAATAAGAAAGTAAACTTTTCTGTTCGCAAAGGAGAGATTCATGCTCTTATGGGAGAGAATGGAGCGGGTAAATCTACGCTTATGAAGATGCTTTTCGGACTTGAAGTGCCAACATCTGGAAAGATTTATATAAATGGCGAAGAAGTGCATTTAACAAATCCCGACATTGCAATTTCAAAAGGAATCGGCATGGTACATCAGCATTTTATGCTTGTTCCAAGTTTAACCGTAGCTGAAAATGTTGTTCTGGGAATGGAACCTAAAAAGGGAATTTTTATCGATTATGATAAAGCGGTAAAAATAACTCAAGAAATTGCTGAAAAATACAATTTAAATGTAGAACCGGATAAAAAGGTTATGGACATTCCTGTTGGTATGAAGCAGAAAGTTGAAATATTAAAGGCACTTGTTAGAGGAGCTAAAATTTTAATACTCGACGAACCAACAGCTGTGCTAACGACCCAGGAGACAAAAGAGTTATTTGTAGAGTTGAAGAGTCTTAAAGACCAGGGATACACAATCGTTTTCATATCTCATAAGCTACGAGAAATAAAGTCACTTACCGATAGACTTACGATTATGAGAGACGGAAGAACGATAACAACTAGAGATACTAAAGATATATCTGAAGAGGAAATATCGAAATTAATGGTTGGTCGTGATGTTGACTTTACACTTAAAAAAGATGAAGCGAAACCAACTGATACAATACTAAAAGTCAGAAACTTAACTTACATAAATGAATGGGATAAAAAGATGATCGACAATATTTCCTTTTCCCTTCGTTCGGGAGAAATTCTTGGAATTGCTGGAGTAGAAGGAAATGGTCAGAGAGAACTTGTAAATATACTATTTAACTTTGCTAAACTGGATGATGGTACAGTAGAGGTGAATGGAGAAGATATAACTAGAGATTCTCATAAAGTTCTAAGAGAAAAGGGAATTTCACTTATACCAGAAGATCGCATGGTGTATGGGATTGCAGATACTGCTACTATTGAAGAAAATTTGATTTCTGATAGATTTTTTGACAAAAAATATAACAGGGGAATTTTGTTTAATACTAACGCAATTGCCGATGATAGCGATGAGCTTATTAAAGAATATCAGGTGCTTGCAAAATCTAGAAAAACTAAGGTTAAAATGCTATCTGGTGGAAATATTCAAAAGGTGGTTGTTGCCAGAGAGTTTTCATCCGATCCTAAGATTATTATCGCCGATCAACCGACAAGAGGAATAGATGTTGGAGCAGCTGAGTTTATACACAAAAAACTGTTGGAATTAAGTAGAGAAGGAGCTGCAGTTTTACTTATTTCTGCTGATCTTAATGAAGTAATGAAGCTTAGTGATAGCCTTATGGTCTTCAATAGCGGAAGAATTGTAGCATACTTTAAGGATACCGAAGGACTAAATGACATTATGCTAGGGGAGTACATGCTCGGTATAAAAGAACAGAGTCCTGAAGAGATAATGGAGGTTTGCCATGAATAATAAAAGGCTAATGCGCTTTGAGATTTTCAGAGGGTTTATGGCAATACTAGTGGCTTTGGCTGTTGCTGCGATATTTATATTTATCATTTCAGATCAACCGTGGAAGGCACTTAATTATTTACTTATAAGTCCTATTATAAGATTTAAAGGTGGAGTTGCTTCATTTAACCTCAATTCATTCTATACCATTTTGGCAGCTATGATTCCAATAATATTTACTGGACTTGGAGTTTGTGTTATGTTTTCTGCGAATGAATTCAACCTAGGAGCAGAAGGTACTGTATATTTGGGTGGATTTGTCGCAGCTATCGTTGGAATATATTTTTCAACCGGATCATTTTTAGACATAATTATAGCAGTGCTTTTCGCTGGTATTGTCGGTGGGCTGGTGATGCTTATTCCATCATTTGGAAAGGTGAAACTGGGAGCGAGTGAGATGGTATCCTCTCTCATGCTTAACTATGTAATTTTATATGTTGTAATGCACTATCTAAGCAGTGTATTTGCAGATAGAAGCAAGGGAGCGGTAATGTCTTATGACTTTTCTGAATCTGCTAGAATTCCAGATATGGTAAAAGGCACTTCTCATTTAACATGGGGCTTTGTAGTTGCACTCATTTTTACGGTTATAATAACCCTATTTATGTATAGAACAAAATGGGGTTACTCCATTAGAATGATTGGTATAAATAAGCAGTTTTCAAAGTATTCAGGAATTAAAGTTGGAGCCGTAGTAGTTCTATCACAAGTAATGGGTGGTATGTTAAGTGGATTTGGAGGCGCTATTGAAGTGCTAGGAAGATTTACTAATTTTCAGTGGACAAATCTACCAGGATATGGATGGACGGGTATCACTATCGCTATCCTTTCAAAGAATAACCCTGCATTTGTTCCAATTGCAGCGTTCTTTATAGCGTACTTAAATAAAGGTTGTCAGCTTATGAGTACATACTCTGATGTGCCTTCTGAGATGATAGACATTATACAGGCAACTATATTCTTGTTCTTTGCAGCAGAACATTTCCTAGCTAAATACAGACAAAAAATTGTTGTTAAGAATACCGTTGAAGAGCTTCAATATATCTCAGAAGAAGCTAATAAGGGAGGTGCAGAATGTTAAAAGAATTATTATCTTCCTTTTTACAACCAGAATTTTTATTTTCAATATTCCGTATAACTGCACCGATTCTATTTGCTACATTGGCTGCACTTATTGCACAAAAAGCTGGTGTTACAAATATAGGTCTTGAGGGAATCATGATGATTTCCGCACTGTTTGGCTCGCTAATGAGTTATTGGACACAGAGCTGGATTTTAGGTGTGTTATTTGCACTGTTCGTAGGACTTGTAATAGCACTTATGATGGGATTTTTCAACTTAAAACTTAAGACAAATATCATAATTGCCGGAATTGCGGTAAATATGTTGGGTGCAGGTGGAACAATATTTTTACTATACCTTTTTACAGGTATGCGTGGAAATACAGCAGCGCTTAGCTCACCTAATATTCTCATACCGACTGTTGATATACCGCTTATAGAAAACATTCCATTTATCGGTAAAGTAATCTCAGGTCACTCAGTACTAACGTATATAGCTTTCTTGCTTGTATATGTAGTATGGGTACTTATCTATAAAACTCCACTTGGGCTTAATATAAGAGCTGTCGGAGAAGATCCACATGCTGCTGAGTCTGTAGGAGTTAGTGTAAATAAGATTAAGTATATAGCACTTGGACTTTCAGGTGTGCTTTCAGGACTTGGCGGTGCATTTCTATCTATGTACTATGCTCAGAGCTGGAACGCAGGTATGGTTGCAGGAAGAGGATTTATAGCACTGGCAGCTGAGGCAATGGGTAGAGGAGAGCCAGTTGGAGCAATGTTATCATCTTTATTATTTGGTCTTGCTCAAGCACTTAGAACAAAAGCATCCGGTATACAGGGAGTTAGTTCTTATCTGGTGTCTTCCATACCATATGTTGTTACAATTTTAGGGCTATTTATATATGCAGCTAGTACTTATAGAAAAGCCAAGAAGAAAAAAATGAAGAAGACGCGAGGAAAAGATGAATAAAAGAATTCCTATTATACTCGATGGAGATCCAGGACACGATGATGCAATTGCATGGGTTCTAGCGGGAGCAAATAAAGATTTTGATATCCTAGCTATAACAACTGTCTGTGGCAATCAGACAATTGAGAAGACTACCTACAATGCGAGAAGAATAATGTCACTTATTGATTTAGATGTTCCTGTAGGTATGGGCAGGCCAAATCCCATTTTCTCAGAGCCCATAATTGCACCTACTGTTCATGGAAAAACTGGACTGGATGGACCTGATCTTCCAGAACCTAAATTTCCGCTATCAGAACTGAGCTCAGTTGAACTCATTGCTGATAAATTAGAAAAGTCAGAAGAAAAGGTGATTATCGTTCCTACTGGACCACTTACAAATATCGCTTCTTTCCTTCTTTCCTATCCGCACTTAAAGGAAAAGATTAAATATATATCACTAATGGGTGGTGGAATTCAGTATGGTAACTGGACTACAGCAGCTGAGTTTAACATACTTGTAGATCCGGAAGCGGCAAAAATAGTATTTGAATCAGGTGTACCGATATACATGGCAGGACTTGATGTTACTGAGAAAGCGCTAATATATCCAGAAGACTTTGAAACGATAAGAGCAGCTCGAAATCCTGTTGCATCGGTAGTTGCAGATTGGCTTGAATTTTTCTATGGTTTTCACAGAGAAAGAGGATATGAAGGTGCACCAGTGCACGATGCTGTAGCAGTTGCAGTTATCACAAATCCAGAAATAATGAAAATTGAGGAATACTACGTGGAAGTTGAGACAAAAGGAGAGTTCTGTAGAGGAGCTACAATTGCTGACCGATATGGTGTTACAGGTAAAAAACCAAACGCAAAAGTAATTGTAGGTATTGACCGGGAAAAGTTTGTTGAGTTAATAGTGGAAGCTTGCAAAACTTACGGGGAGGATGTGTAATGAGAAAATTATGGATTGATTGTGATCCTGGGGTTGATGATGCAGTTGCCATTTTACTGGCTAGCAAAATGGACTTTGACATAGTCGGCATAAGCACTGTTGGAGGAAATTCTGCCCATGATTACACATTCAAAAATGCAAGAAATATAGTGAATCTTACTGGAAAAGAAATTCCGGTTTATCCCGGCGCTGAAAAACCTATGATTAGAGAATTAACCACCGCACCTTATATACATGGAATTGATGGACTTGGTGGAGCTGAGCTAGCTGAATCAAAAGCAGAGATAGAGACAAAACCGGCATGGGACGCTATCTATGCTGCTGCAAAAGAGCATGGAGAAGAGTTAGAATTTGTCTTTATCGGTCCACTTACGAACCTGGGTATTGCAATAACCAAATATCCTGAACTTGTAGATTTAATTAAGAATATAACCATTATGGGTGGTTCCTCAACTATGGGAAATATAAAACCAGCGGCAGAGTTCAACATATACGTTGATCCTGAAGCAGCAGATAAAGTGTTTGCTTCCGGTCTTCAGATTGTAATGTTTGGACTTGAGTCGACCCTTCAAGCGTATCTAACTCCTCAAGACTTAGATGATATAGGGCAAATGGGATCTGTTCAAGGAAGGTTTTTACACGATGCACTTCAGCTTTCATGGGACTTCTGTAAAAAAGTAGGGCTCAAAGGTGCACCTATTCACGATGCCTGCGCTATTGTATATCTAGAGAATAAAAAATTATTTACATTTGATAGAGCTTGGGTTAGGGTTGAAACGAAAGGTGATATAACCAGAGGTAAGACAGTAACTGATATATTTAGTGATAAAAAAATGGAACCGAAAAATGTTCAGGTAGCAAATTATGTAGATAGGGACGGCTTTGTTGAAATCGTAAAAACTACACTTAGAAAATACTAAAAATCACTTTATGAAATGAGGTGAAGACGATTTCTTGGATTGTTTATTAATGAGATAAGAGAATGTCTTCATCTCTATTATATTATTGTTGTCTATATCATTTTTTATCTTCTAAAGTAAAAACACTGTCTACTAGTTCTCGTGTAATACTGCTTTGTATGCTTTTAATAAAAGTTTCACTATCTAAATTTTCAATTATTTCACCGTCATTCATAACTAGTATCCTATCTGCAATAAGTCTCACCAGTGCCAAATCATGGCTAATGAATATAGTTGATATATTATATTTATTTTGTATATCATAAAGAAGTTTTGTAATATTTTTTTGAATAGATACATCAAGAGCAGATGTTGGTTCGTCATATATTATAACCTTAGGATTGATAGATATAGCTCTAGCAATAACAACTCTTTGTAACTGTCCTCCACTGAGTTCGTGAGGAAATTTCATAAAATACGAACTATCTAGTTCAACTTGCTCTAGAAGGTTAATAGCCTCTTTCTTTGCGTCGCTTTTATTCATTATTTTATAATTTATAAGTCCTTCGCATAAAAATTTACCTATTGTCATTTTTGGACTAAACACGGACTTTGGATTTTGAAATACCATTTGTATGTTTCTATGATATTTTTTAACTTCTTTTTTCTTATACTTAAAAATATCTTCACCTTCAAAAAATACAGTGCCACTAGTTGGTTTTTGCATGTGAGTTATTATATTAGATAATGTACTTTTTCCACAACCGCTTTCACCAACAAGTCCAATACATTCCCCTCTATTTAATGAAAAGGAAACATTGTTGACAGCCATAATATTTGGTGGGAATTTTTTAATTAAATTTTTCACTTCAATAATACTATCTTTGGTTTGCAAATCTATCATCTCCAAACTTAGGTATTGAATTTAATAATTCCTTAGTGTATGCTTCTTTAGGACTGTTTATAATTTCATCCCTCATACCTTCTTCTATTAAATTACCGTTTTTCATCACAATAATTTTATCAGAAATATATGAAGCTACTCCAATATCATGAGTAACAAAAATTATAGATGTTCCAGATTTTCTGGTTAGTTCGCTCATTTCTTTTACAATCTGTGCTTGGATAGTTGTATCAAGAGCACTAGTGGGTTCATCTGCAAGTATTAAACTGGGTTTAAAAGTAAAAGCCATAGCGATGGCAACCCTTTGTTGCATTCCACCACTCAACTCAGATATGTATGAATTCATAACTTGTTCATAATTAACTAATCCAACTAATTCTAGCATTTTTTGCTGAATTTCTTTAGATTTACTTTTAGTAATACTTTTATCGTGAGTTATCAGAAATTCATGATATTGGGAAAAAATTTTTTTAATAGGATCCATATGTGTTTGAGTATTTTGAAATATCATAGATATTTCTTTTCCACTAATCTTTCTTAAATCTTTATAATTTAAGTTTAAAAGATTTTGTCCTTTATATATTATTTCCCCTGAATGTATAATTGCATTAGATGGCAAAACGCGCAGTATAGAATGAATTAAAGTACTTTTTCCAGAACCGCTCTCTCCGACAATAGATACAACTTCTCCCTCGCGTATAGCGAGAGAGAAGTCATTGACTACATTTTTATCGTTTCCGTACCCAATATTTAAATCATTTATTTCAAGTATATTATTCTTCAACTGTTGTATCCTTTGTAATGAAATAATAATCTATAGGGAATACAGTAATATTTTTAACTGATTGATTGTATACACTATTATTTTTTGTTGCAGTTATATAGATATTTGCAACATCTTTATTTATAACTTCTTGAGCTTCAATAGTAATTTCTTTTCTTTTTTGTAAATCAAATTCAGAAACTAATTTTGTAATTAATTCATCGAATTCTTCACTGCTATAGTTACCAAAATTATCAGTTCCATCGGTTGAATAATTTTGCTCAAGGAATCTCTTAGAATCCCCAGTTGTAGCAGTTACATAATTTAATAGTAGAGCTCCGAAATCCTTTTCTTCTTTTTGTGAATCATAATTTTCAGAGATTTTAATTTCCATTTCAATTCCAGCTGCTTTAAGTTCCGCTTGAATGGATTCTGCAATTACGCTAGTATCCCCTTTCTTTACGATTGATAATTCAAATTTAGCTTTTTTACCATCTTTTTCTACTATTCCATCTCCATCGGAGTCTACATATCCTGCGTCTTTTAGTATTCTTTTTGCTTCCTCTAAATTGAATTCTTGTTTCTTTATTTTATCATAACCATATCCAGCGCTTTCTGGGAATACTGCTCCAGTAGCTGTTGTATTTGTTATATTTGCGATAGATTCTCTATCAATTGCATAACTAATAGCTTTTCTTAATTCAAGGTCTTTAAGCGCCTCATTATTATGATTTAAGCAAAGATAATTTACTCTTAATGAAGGGATTTCATCTACAACATATTTTGCGTCATCATAGAATTGTTTTACACTCAAACCATTTAATCTTTGAGCTATGTCAATTTCTCCTGATTTGAGTGATAAAGCTCTTGTGTCATCATCTTTTATTAGTTTCATAACTAATTTATCAAGACCTGTTTCACCATCCCAATAATGTTCGTTTTTTACTAGTGTAAAATCCACTCCAGGATTGAATTTTTCAACTTTATATGGACCTGTACATATTGGTGCTTTAGCTATTTCTTCATCAGAAGCATCTGTATCAATTATTGTAAATAAAGGTTCTGTTAAGTTTGCTACAAGAGAGCCATAAGGCTCTGAAGTTTTAAATATAACATTTTCTCCTTCAACTTCAATCGATTTCATTTTTGCATTGGCTGCAGCTCTCTCATCCATTTTAACGACTCTTTCAAGACTATTTTTGACAGCTTCTGCTGTTAATTCTTTTCCATTACTAAATTTAACCCCTTGGCGTATATGAAATTTCCAAGTTGTATCATCAACTTTTTCCCACTTATCAGCAAGCTGTGGAACTATTTCCATATTTTCGTTAACAGTAGCTAAATTCTCTCCTAAAGCAACTCTTGATAGCATCCATCCATTCCATCCTTGAGCAGGATCTAAATTTTCTGGGAACCAGAATACGCCTGCAGTAAGAACTTTTTCTTTTGTTTCTTCGGTATTTTCTTTTTCTTCAGTTTTAGTTTCTGTATTTGTTTGCACCTCTTTTTCTTTGTCTTTTGTACACGATACTACAGAAAGTATTAAAATTAACGCCATAAATAATACAATAATTTTTTTCATTTAAATACATTTCCTTTCTTTTATTCTTCTATTGTAACGTCTTTTGTAATAAGATAATAATCTAATGAGTATACAGTTACATTCTTAACAGACTTTTTATATACACTATTATTCTTAGTAGATGTAATAAATATGTTTGCTACATCTTTGTTCACTTCTTCTTGAGCCTTGATGGTTATTTCTTTTCTTTTTTCAGGATCAAATTCTAACGATAACTCTTTTAAATAATCATTAAATTTTTCACTGTTATATTTACCATAATTATGTGTTCCATTAGATGAATATGTTCTTTCTAAAAATCTCTCAGGGTCTCCCGTAGGAGCTGTTATAGAACGAAGTAACAAACCGCCAAAATTTTTGTTTTGTCTTAGCGCTTGTCCATTTTCTTCTATTTTAATAGTCATTTCAATTCCTGCTTTTTTTAGCTGTGATTGAACAGATTCTGCGATAACACCATAATCATCTTTCTTTAAAATATGTAAGACAAAAGTTGCTTTTTTACCCTCCTTTTCTACTATTCCATCACCATCTGAATCTGTATAGCCTGCATCTTTCAATAATCTTTTTGCTTCCTCTAAATTGAATTCTTGTTTCTTTATTTTATCGTATCCATATCCAGCACTTTCAGGGAAAATAGCACCTAATGCGTTCGTATTTGTTATGTTTGCAATAGATTCTCTATCGATTGCATAACTAATAGCTTTTCTAACTTCTAAGTCCTTTAAAAGTTCGTGTTCTTGATTTAAACAAATATAATGAGCTTTTAATGAATCCTTTTGATTAACTACATAGTCTTCATTATCAATAAATTGTTTTACTGCATTTCCATTTAATCTTTGGGCAAAATCAATCTCACCTGATTTAAGCGCTAAAGCTCTTGTATCATCGTCTTTTATAAGTTTAATATATAGCTTGTCTAAACCTACTTCTCCATCCCAGTAAAATTCGTTTTTTACGAGGGTTGTATCTTCACTTTTATTAAATTCTATTACTTTATATGGTCCTGTAAACACAGGTGCTTCAGCTATTTCTTCATCACTAGCATCTGCGTCCAGTATAGAAAAAATTGGCTCTGTTAAATTTGCTAGAAGTGAAGCGTAAGGACCTTTAGTTTTATATATTATATATTCACCATCAACTTTAATTGATTCTAATCTAGCATTTATTTTTGCACGTTCACTTTTTTCAACGATTCTTTCTAAACTTTTTTTAACAGCTTCGGCAGTTAAGTCTTTACCATTACTAAATTTTACACCTTGGCGTATATGAAATTTCCAAGTAGTATCATCTATTTGTTCCCATTTGTCAGATAATTGGGGAACAATTTCTAAGTTTTCATTAAGTGTAACTAAATTTTCACTTAATGCTGCTCTTGAAATATACCAGCTACTCCATCCATGTGCGGGATCTAGTTTTTCTGGCATAAACCAAACTCCCACATTGAGAACTTTTTCTTTCTGCTCTACATTTTTTTCTTTTTTCTCTGCTTCTTTTGTCTCTTGTTTTTGATTATCTTCATCTTTTTCTGTTGGTTTTGAACAAGCAGTTACAGAAAGTACAAGTACTAGGATCAACAATAATGAAATAATTTTTTTCATGTGAAATACCTCTCCTTTCTTTCAAATTTTATCCACGATAAATTGTGGTTCTAACATATTAAGTGCAACTGTTAGTACTTAATATTACTCTTTAAATAAAACAACTAGCGGGCTCTAGTTTTCAGGCAAGAAACAAACTTCCGTATTAATTATTGTTCCCTCCTTATTTTTTTTTGGTTTCTTGCTTTAATAATTGAAGTATATTTTTTATTTATATATCCATCCTTTCTTATCATTCTTATTTACATTGAAGCGTGGATCCAATACATCTCTCAAGCTATCTCCTAAAAGATTAAATACAACTACATAAATTAATATTATCAATCCAGGATAGTATAGGAGCCATGGTGCCGTAATCATAAATGGCTTTCCCTCACTCAACATTAATCCCCACTCTGGTGTGGGAGGGGTTGCACCAAGTCCAAGTAATGATAGACTAGACAGGGTAAGTAACTTTTGTCCTAAATCTTGAGTCATTAGAACAATAATATGTGGAAATACGTTTGGGAATATATATGTAGACATCAATTTAATAAATCCCGCTCCTCCAAGTTTAGCCTCTAAAATATAATTGCTATTTTTTAAATTTATCGCAAGTGAACGACTAAGTCTTGCATACTTCATCCAACCTAAAAAAACCATTGCTATTATGATATTTAATAGTCCCACCCCTAAAAAACTAACTATAGCTATAATGAATATCATACCTGGAAAGGATAGAAGCATATCTACTATTCTCATAATAATATTGTCAATAAATCCGCCTGTTAAACCGGATAATATGCCAATAAATGTTCCAACAAATGACGTAAGTCCGACGATTAAAAACACGGTATATATAGATCTTTTAGCTGCAAATAATAATCTGGACATTACGCACCTTCCTAATTGATCTGTGCCCATTGGATATTTATAACTTGAACTTTCTAGTGAATTTTCATAATCAACTTCATATGGATCATTTGGCGCAATTTTCGTTGAAAAGATTGCAATTATTATAAGAAGCAAAAACAATGAAAATATTACTATCAATTTTTTATCTTTTTTCATTCTATCAAAATATATTTTCATTTTTACTCCTCAAATTTAATATGTGGGGTTAATATTTTTTGTAAAATATCAACTAAAAGATTTATTAGTACGAATATTGCAGACATCCATATGACATAGCCTTGAATTATTGGAAAATCTCTGCTATGAATTGCCTCAATAGCAAGTCTACCTATTCCCTTCCATTCAAATATTGTTTCGATTATCATCGTTCCGCCTAGTAAATATCCTATTGACATACCGAGCGTTGTAAGAATTGGAACTAATGAATTTGGTAAAATATGATAAAAAATTATTCTACTATTACTTATCCCTTTGGCTACAAGGCCCACGACATATTCTTTATTCATCTCTTCAAGAAAACTAACTCTAATTCTTCTTACATACATAGATACATACCATATAGCAAGTGTTAGTGATGGTAAAATGAGGTGGTTAATTGTTCCCATTCCCATAACGGGTAATATATTTAAAATTATTGCAAAATAATACATAAGTAGCATTCCTAACCAAAAAGATGGCATGGATATTCCAATAAATGTAAAAAATCTTATAATATAATCGATAAATGAATTTTGGTAAATTGCTGAGATTAGGCCAAGAGGAATCATAAATATTATAGAGACAGAAAGTGCTGAAAAAGCTAGTAATAGAGTGTTTGGTATGTTTTCAAACAATTTTTCTTTAACAGGAACGTTATATTTTATTGAAGTTCCAAAGTTACCTTTTACAACTCCTTTTACCCATCTAAAATATTGAACAAAAAACGGATCATTTAAGCCTAGTTTTTCCTTTTCAGCTTCAATAACTTCTAAGTCGGGTTGTTCTCCCATACTAATATATTTCATAGTGACAGGATCAGAAGGGAGTAAGTATATCAATGCAAATGTAAAAAATGAAACTCCTATCATTATTATTATCATATGTATAAGTCTACGAAATATGAATTTTTTCATGAAAAATTCTCCTGTTAAAATAAAAAAGTTTTGCACACGCAAAACAAATAAATTAAAAAATATGTTTTGTATCTTATGTGTGCGTAAAGTATACAAAAATTATATAAAAAGTATCTGGCTTAAATCTAATGATCTCACAGTGACGCATTCGCTGAGGATTCACACCTCATTCCTTCTTCAATATAATCGTTTGAATTCATTATATCATAACTAATAAGTTATAACTATTAAAAAAGTGTGTTGAGATACAATTGCAATAATATCAAAACAATAAAAATAAATAAGCAGAGATATCATTTTGTAAATAATATCAAATAGATTATAAAAAATATGATATTATATATGGGGAGTGTTAGTTATATGAAAGAAATGGCAAAAAAACTTGCTGTAGTGCAAAGAGAAATTATTAGAATAAGAAAGCCGGTTTTAATTCTTATAGAAGGATGGGAGTCTTCCGGAAAGGGAGATGTGATAAAGAGCATAATTAGAGAAATGGATCCCAGATATTATAAGGTTAGAAACTTCAAAGTAGAAACTGACGAAGAAAAGAGAAAGACATTTTTATGGAGATATTGGGATAAGCTTCCAGCAAAAGGTGAGATAGCGCTTTTTGACAGAGCTTATTATCAACATCTCATGGATGAAGATGATATCAATAAACCTCTAAATAAGAGCATAATACGTGATATAAGAAATATGGAAAGACAATTATATGACGATGATATGTGCATTATAAAACTATTTTTAAAGGTTTCTCAGGGTGTTCAGAGAAATAATATACTAAAGCTAGCACAGAACAAAGATACTAGGTTTAGAGTTAATTCAGAGGATTATATTCAAAACCTTAGATATGATGAGTTTTCTGAGCATTTTGATAAGCTTATCAAAGAAACTAGTTTTTCTTTTGCTCCCTGGCATGAGATAGATATGGATAATCTTGAGAGCGCTACAAAACACGTTCAAAAACTAGTAGAAAAAATACTCGAAAAATTTTTAAATAGAGAAAAAAAAGAAAAGTTGAATAGTGAGAAAGAATTTAAAGGTGCAAGTAAAAATGTGCTAGATAAGGTAGATTTAAATAAAAGGCTTACAAAATCAGAGTATTCTAAGCTTAAAAAGCAGTATCAAAAAGAAATTTTCAGGATATCAAACGAATTATACAATAAAAAAATACCTTGTGTATTAGTATTTGAAGGTTGGGACGCTGCTGGTAAAGGTGGAGCAATAAAAAGAATGACCAAAGAAGTAGACCCTAGGGGATATGAGGTTATTCCAGTTTCGAAGCCAACAAAAAAAGAATATGACTATCACTATTTATGGAGATTTTATAAAGATCTTCCAAAGACTGGACATATAGCTATATTTGATAGAAGTTGGTATGGAAGACTTATGGTCGAGAGAATTGAAGGCTTTGCAACCAAACAGGAGTGGCAAAGGGCATATAGAGAAATAAATGAATTTGAAAGTCACCTATCAGCTTGGGGAGCCATTGTAATTAAATTTTTCCTTCATATAGACAAGGATGTCCAAATGGAAAGATTTAATTCTAGAATGGAAGATCCTTATAAGAGACATAAGATAACAGAAGAAGATTGGAGAAATAGAGAAAAATGGGATCAGTACTATGAGTCTATAGGGGATATGATTGCTAAGACAAATAAGAAGAATGCTCCTTGGGCGGTGATTCCCGCAAATGATAAATTATATGCTAGAGTAGCGGTTATGAAGACTTTTATAAATAAGTCTAAAAAATTTATGAAGGAGTTTTATGAAGTATAAGGCGATAATATTCGATGTTGACGGCACATTAGTAGACTCAAAGAAGGCAGTTTTAGAAGGTCTAAAAGCTACTTTTCGTGATTATGATTTGGGAGACATAAATAAGTATGATTTAAATGAGCTCTTTGCTCTATCAAATGAATTACTTGTTAAAAAAATAGGTCTACCTGATTATGCGCAAGAAGAATTTATAAATTCATATATGTTAAACATATTTGCAAGAGTAGAAATGGTTACATTATATGAAGGTGCGGGTGACATTTTAAGTGATTTAAACGATAGAGGGATAAAATTAGGAATAGTAACAAACAGACTTAGACGAGAAGTTGATTTAGATCCTACAATACAATCAGTAATACACCTTTTTGATAGTGTTGTATGTGCTGATGACGTTAAAAACCATAAACCAGCAGGTGACTCAGTTGAGAAATGTGTTGTAGATTTAGGTATTAATAATAACGATACATTGTATATAGGAGATGATGTAGTTGATAAATTAGCAGCTGAAGAAGCTAACGTTGATTTTGGGTTTGCCAAGTGGTGGAGAGAAGAAAATTTAGAAGGCAAATATACCTTTAAAAGGATGGAAGAGGTATTTGATTTAGTATGAATTACTATGAACTAATAAATGCAAGATACAGTTGTAGGAATTTTGATATAGAAAGACCCGTTGAGAGAGAAAAACTTGAGAAAATTTTAGAGGCGGGAAACCTAGCTCCAACTTCTACAAATTCACAGAGATTTCACTTTTATGTTGCAACTGGTGAAAATGCAAAAGTAGTTGCAAATGCTAGAATTTTGAACGCAAATTCTTTTATGAAAAATTGCAATACTTTTATAATACTTACCATTGGTAAATCAGGAAAATTGGGTAAATTAGCAAATAAAGTGGTAAAAACTGATTATAGAGAGATTGATTTAGGAATTTGTGCATCCCATATGGTAAATATGGCGAAGGAAATCGGGGTAGATAGTTGCATGCTCGGTATTTTCAGTGAGAAAAAAATAAAAGCAAAATTAGATATAGATGGTAGAATTGGTCTTATTTTGGCGTTGGGATATCCGGTAGAAATTAAAAAAAGTAAAAAGCAAAGAAGAGACATAGATGAAATTGCCACATGGCTTTAAAAAGGAGATAATAAATGGCTGTTACATGTGTTGTAGGATCAATGTGGGGAGATGAAGGAAAAGGGAAGATTATAGATTATCTTGCAAATAAAGCAGATATGGTTATAAGAGCACAGGGAGGCAATAATGCTGGTCACACAATAGTAAAAGACGGCACAAAATACGCTCTACATCTTATGCCATCTGGAGTAATAAGACCTTCTTGCAAAAACATTTTAGGAAGTGGAATGGCGGTTGACCCACAATCTTTTTTGGAAGAAATAAGAGACTTAAATAAAAAAGGCTTAAACACAACAAACATCTACCTATCAAGTAGGGCACATGTCCTAATGCCCTATCATAGACTTCTAGATAAACTTAAAGAGGATGAGAGAGAAGAAAAAATAGGAACTACCCATAAGGGAATAGGTCCTTGTTACAGCGAAAAAGTCTCAAGAGATGGCATTAGATTTTGTGATTTTGTTTGTGCTAATAATGACTATCATATAAGAAAAAGTGTTGAGAAAAACGCAAAGTTCATAGGAGAGCTTTATTCCGTTCAGCTCGACAAAGAACAGATGATATCAGAATTGTTAGAGATAGCTGAGCTTATAAAACCATATGTATGCGATACCGTTAATTTAGTTTATGAATCACTGGATAATTCAGAAGACATTCTTTTAGAAGGAGCGCAGGGCTCACTCCTAGATGTAACATATGGAACATATCCTTTTGTAACCAGTTCAAATCCAATTTCTGGAGGTTTTTCGGTAGGAAGTGGTGTGCCAGCCAACAAAATAGATAGAGTAATAGCAGTAGTAAAGGCATATACAACGAGAGTAGGAGAAGGACCTTTTGTAACGGAGTTGTTCGGAGAGATAGCTGATGACCTTAGAACAAAGGGTAATGAATTTGGTACCACAACTGGAAGACCTAGAAGAATAGGTTGGCTTGATGCAGTTGCACTTAAGTACTCTGCAAAAATAAATGGAACCACAGAAATCGCATTGACACTTCTTGATGTTTTAAGTGGTAGAGATAAAATTAAGATATGTGTGGGATATGAATATGAAGGTGAAAAATTAGATTATTTTCCTGCTGGAATGGATGTAATGGCCAAGGCACTTCCAATATACGAAGAGATGGATGGCTTCAGTGAGGACATAACTCAGGTAACATCATTTGAAGAACTGCCAAAAGAAGCTATAGCATACGTGAAAAGGATTGAGGAGCTATTATCAATACCAGTTAGCATAGTATCTGTTGGACCCGATAGAAAGCAGACATTTTTTAGATAAACAAAAATATTGCGTTAACTGAACCCAAATTGTATTTTAATGTAAATATTTTGGGTATAACCGTTTTAGGGAAGTATTGTCACTGTTCATGTCAAAAATTAGGGTGATGATGTTCCTCAGAATTAAAAATAAATAAGGGAAATTTAGTGTAAATCTAAAGCAGTCTTACCTCTACTGTGATTCGCATTCGCGATAAGCCAGGTTCCTTTGCTTTGATTGAGACTTTTAGGTGGAAAGTATAATATCTACCTTTTTGGTGGATATTTTTTATTATACTAGAGTCATTAGAACCCGTATGGTAAGAAAGCCATATGGGTTTTTAAGTATATTTCTTTGAAAGGAGTAAAGTAAATATGAATCTCAATAGAGAGAAAAAAGCAATACTGGTTGTTAGTTTTGGAACAAGCTATCGCGAGACGAGAAAGAAAACAATAGAGGCATTAGAAAACGAAGTTGCAGAAACTTTTAAAGACTATGATGTTAAAAGAGCTTTTACTAGCAAAATGATAATGAGAAAGCTCTTAAAAAGAGATGGTATGAAGGTTAATAACATTAAAGAGGCGCTTGAAGAACTTATAGAAGAGGGATACTCTGAGGTGATTATACAACCTACACACATAATGGGCGGAAAGGAGTTTCATGATGTAGTTATAGCATCTAATAAGTACAGAAGTAACTTTGAAAAAATGAAAATAGGTATGCCGCTCCTTTCGTCAAGAGAAGACTTTGAAAAAATTGGAGAAGTTATATTTGGAGAGACAGGGAAACATTTTACCGATGATAAGACAGCAGTTGTATTCATGGGTCATGGTTCGTACCATGGTGCAAACTCTGTTTATTCAGAGCTTCAGCTTGAGCTTCAGTTATCACAAAATGTAAATTATTTTGTTGGAACGGTTGAAGGTTTTCCAGAGTTTGAACATATAGACATACTCGCCAGAAGAAATGGTGTAGAAAAAGTAGTACTACTACCTTTTATGATAGTTGTAGGAGATCATGCAAACAATGATATGGCTGGGGATGATGAAGATTCTTGGAAAGTTAGATTTAGAGAAAAAGGATATGAAGTTGAAATCGTTCTTAAAGGTCTAGGAGAGTATAAAGGAGTTAGAGACCTATATGTAGATCATATCAGAGACGCTATTGAATCTTAAAAATAGTATAAAGAAAGGAAAGAGAGGCTTTTGTGGAAATAAAAGACATGCATATAACTGTAAATAATAGAAAACTTAGATGTGGATATACTACAGGTACTTGTGCTGCTGCTGCCACAAAGGCCTCTTTGTATAAGCTAATTACTGGCAAGGAACTAAAAGAAGTAAAGATAAAAACACCAATGGGCATTGTTTTAGACATAGAAGTAGTTACCTATGGAGAGAGCAGGGCAGGGGTGATAAAAGATGCTGGAGATGACCCTGATAGCACAGATAAGATACTGGTAATAAGTAGGGTCGAGTTTAACGATAGTGGAGAAATAAATATTGATGGCGGGATAGGAGTAGGCAGGGTAACGAAACCCGGACTTGATCAAAAGGTAGGAAATGCTGCAATAAACTCCGTTCCGAGACAGATGATAAGAGATGTAGCCGAGAATCTACTAAGTGAATTTGATGAAGAAAGAGGGGTTGATATTACCATTGAGGTTCCTGAAGGGGAAAAGGTAGCTAAAAAGACATTCAACTCGAGAATCGGAGTGCTTGATGGAATTTCAATACTTGGAACAAGTGGAATTGTAATCCCTATGTCAAAAGAGGCGTTAATTGCAACAATAGACATTGATATAAAACAGAAGATAGCACAGGGAAATAAACACCTATACATAGCTCCTGGTAATTATGGCAGGGACTTTAGTAAGAAAAATTTCAATATTGAACCAGATGATATTGTAATGTCTTCCAATTACGTAGGGGAAACGCTTGATTTGGCCGTTGAGTATGGAGCAGAAAGTATAACATTTGTCAGTAGCATTGGAAAATTAATTAAGGTGGCTGGAGGTATTTTTGATACTCACTCAAGAAATGCTGATGCGAGACTTGAGATACTAGTTAGCCATGTTCTAAAGTACAGTGATGACATAGATAGTATGAGAAAAATATTAAAAGCACTCACCACAGAAGAAGGATTACTAATTATAAAAGATATGGGTATACTTGAAGTGGTATCTAAAAGCATTATAGAAAGAGTATATTTCTATATGAGAAGGAGAACAGCGAAGAGGATTGATGTGAATTTGTTTATGTTTTCCTCACAACTAGGTCTGCTTGCTAAAAAAGAGGGAGACAAATGAAATTATTAGGAGTTTGTTTTACTAAAAACGGAGTAGAGCTTTTAAAGAAAATCCGCGAACATATGGATATAGATCTATATACAAATTTTGACGCAGAAGAGTCGTTTAAAACCTATTCCAGCCTTAAAGAACTTATAAAAAAGGGATTTGAAGAGTATGAGGGCATAGTTTTCGTAGGTGCACTTGGCATATGCGTTAGACTTATAGCGCCTTTTTTAGTTAGCAAAACAAAAGATCCTGCAGTAGTAAATATAGATGAGCTCGGTAAAAACGCAGTTTCGGTTATATCGGGTCATATTGGCGGAGCAAATGTACTCTGTAAAGAGATAAGTGAAATTACAGGTGCGAGACCGATAATAAGTACAGCAACAGATTTAAATAATAAACTGGCAATTGATGTGTTTGCAAAAGACAACAATCTTAACATATCAAGCATGGAGAAGGCAAAGTACATAGCGAGAGATGTTCTTCTTGGAAAGAAAATAAACGTACTTACTAGTTATAAAGTAAAAGGTAATATTCCAGAAGAGGTAAATATAGTTAACAGTATTAGTGACATACAAAGAAGAGATGAATTTAGTGATATTACGGTATATGTAGGTTCTGAAAATATAAAAGAAATAGAAAATGTACTGAAATTAATTCCCAAAAACATTCATTTAGGGATTGGATGCAGACGTGGAACGGAATATCGAAATATAAATGAATTTGTCAGAGAAAATCTTTTAATAAAAAGCATAAAGACTGTTTCATCAATAGATCTTAAAAAAGATGAGATAGGTTTATTAAAGTTTTTAGATGAGATAAACATAAGTGGAATATTCTACTCTGCCAGTGAGCTGAGTAGTGCACAGGGAGATTTTAGTCACTCTGACTTTGTAGAGAGTAAAACCGGTGTTGGGAATGTATGTGAGAGAGCTGCGAAACTAAGTTCCACAAATAGTGGAGACTTTTTAATAAGAAAAACAGCAAAAAAAGGAGTTACAATAGCCGCTTTTGAAGAGGATATTGTATTAGAATTTTAGGAAGGGATTATGAAAAAAATATATGTAGTAGGGATAGGACCTGGGGACATAAGTAAGATGACAAGAGAGGCAATAAATGCTTTAGAAAAAAGTGATGTAATAATTGGATATAAGGTTTATGTGGACTTATTAAAACCTGAGTTCCCAGATAAAGAATACGCTCAGACTCCTATGAAACAGGAAGTGAAACGTTGTGAGATGGCTTTTGAAATTGCGAAAGAAGGAAAAGTTGTGAGTATGGTTTCCTCAGGAGACGCAGGTGTATACGGAATGGCAGGACTAATGCTCGAAATTGGCGAGAAATATCCAGAAACAGAAGTAGAGGTAATACCTGGAGTAAGCGCTGTTAATGCAGGAGCGGCGGTACTTGGAGCGCCACTTATGCATGACTACTGTACGATTAGTTTAAGTGATCTTTTAACACCTATGGAGAAGATATTAAAGAGAATAGAATGCGCTGCAATAGGAGACTTTGTGATAGCTATCTATAATCCAAGCAGTAAGAAGAGACATGATTACCTAGAAAAAGCTTGCGATATACTTCTTAAGTATAAGAGCAAAGATACGGTATGTGCGATTATTCGAAATATAGGAAGAGAGGGTGAAGAAAAGGAAATACTCACTCTATCTGAACTAAGAGATAAAAAAGTTGATATGTTTACTACTGTATTTGTAGGAAACAGCGAAACTAGAGTTATACGTGAGCATATGGTTACACCTAGAGGATATAAATATGAAGCATAGAATACTGCTTTTAGCGGGAACGACAGAAGGAAGAAGGCTGGCAGAATTTTTTAATGAGATTAAAGTTGAAACCTTTGTTAGTGTAGCAACTGAATATGGAGAAGAACTCGTAGAGGAAGGAGAATATCTGACAATTAATATGGGGAGGTTAGATATCGAAAAAATGACTGATTTCTGCGAGAAAAACTCTATAAATACAATAGTTGACTCGACTCACCCTTACGCAGTTATAGTATCAGAAAATGCAAGATTAGTAAGTGAAAAACTAAATATGAAATATATCAGAGTGGTGAGAAATAAATGCAGGTTTTTTGAAAAGGCAAAGTATGTTGATAGTGTAGAAGAGGCTATTGAGTATCTAGATACTACTGAAGGAAATATTCTTCTCACAACTGGGAGTAAGGATCTAAGTAAATTCGCCACTATTAGTGATGTTTCAAGGTTATATCCAAGGATACTCGCAGTTGCAGACACGATTGTGGAGGCAGAGAATCTTGGAATAAAAAAGGCCAACATTATATGCATGCAGGGACCGTTTAGCAAAGAAATAAATGTAGCTATGATAAGACAGTTAAATATAAAGTATTTGGTAACAAAGAACTCAGGCAAAAGCGGAGGATACCGAGATAAAGTAGAGGCTGCAATAGATGAAGGAGTAGTCCCTGTAATAATAAAAAGACCTGTTGATGAGGGTTACGACATAAATGAAGTGATGATGATGTTTGGTCATGAGAAAACAAAGGAAGAAATAAGAAAACAGGTTTCAATTATTGGAATAGGGCCAGGAAATACTGAAAATCTTACCATTAAAGCGAAAAAATTAATCGGTGAAGCGGATGTGATAATCGGCGCTAGGCGTATGGTAAGAGGTCATAGTGGAGAAAAATATATTTCCCATAAACCTTCTGAAATAGCAGATTATATCGATAAAAGCGACAAGAAGAAATTTGCTGTTCTCATGAGTGGAGACGTAAATTTCTTTAGTGGAGCCAAGAAATTATATTTTATGATAAAAGACGAGTATGATACTGAACTTGTGCCCGGAATAAGTTCTCTAGTTTACTTTAGTAGCAAGATAGGAGTAGAACTGAGTGGCAGTAAGATGATAAGTATTCACGGTAAAGATGTAAATCTGGTTTCATGTGTGAGAAGAAATGAAAATGTATTTGCCATTACCGATAAAACGATAGTTCAGAAGCTAGAGGAACTGAGAGAATACTTTGATGATTTAGAGCTGTGCCTTGCTCAGAGTTTATCGTATGATGATGAAGCAATTGTAAGCGGAAGTATAGACGAAGTTTTAGAATTTTTAAAAGATAATATAAAACTTCTTGCCGTCTTATACATTCATAATCCAAACAGCTACAGAGACTATCAAATAGGTATAGAAGACTCAGAGTTTATAAGGGGAAAAGCACCTATGACTAAATCAGAAGTTAGAGCTGTGACTATGGGAGCTTTAAGGTTAAGTCCGAAATCAAAAGTGATTGATTGTGGTAGTGGAACAGGTTCTGTGAGTATAGAGATGGCTCTTAGTGCATATGAAGGAAGAGTTAGGGCAGTTGATCGAAACGCAGAATGTGGACACCTTATAAAAGAAAATATGAAGAAGTTTAAGGTTGAAAATATAGACTTTGTAGAGAGCGACATACTTGATTATTTGGAGTCCAGTGATGAAGTATATACTCATGCTTTTATCGGTGGTTCAGGTGGTAAGCTAGACAAAATACTCGACATACTTATAGCTAGAAATGAAAAGGTAAGAGTTGTTATAAACTGTATCACCTTAGAGACTCTTTCGCAGGCCAATAATTATGTTAAAGATAGGGGAATTGACGCAAGTATTAGTCAAATTTCATTTAGCAGAAGTAAAAAAATTGCTTCTTACAACATGATGATGGGAGAAAATCCGATATACATAATAAGTTTTGGAGGTTAGCTTGAAAAAAGGTGTTATCGTAGCTGCAACTGGAAGTAATGTAGGAAAAACTTTTTTTACATGCGGTCTTATTTCAGCACTTAAAAAGCTTGGTAAAAATGTTGGAGCTTTTAAATGCGGTCCTGACTATATCGATCCAATGTTTCATAAAAAAGTTTTAGGAACAGATTCTCATAATTTAGACTCGTTTTTCTGTGATACGAAAAAGCTTAGAGAGATATACGATAGATATTCGAGCGAAATAAATGTCATAGAAGGAGTAATGGGTTATTATGACGGTATAGGAGGAAACACCAGTACCGCTAGCACTTGTGATGTTGCTAGAAAATTAAAAATACCTACCATACTTGTGGTAAACGGCAAGGGGAGTAGTAATAGCATAGCCGCTGTCATTAAAGGATTTTTAGAGTACGAAGAAAACACGATAGAGTATGTGGTACTAAATAATATTTCTCCAATGATTTACCCTATGCTTAAAAAACTTATTGAGGAAAAACTAGAAGTAAACGTGCTTGGATACATCAAAAAATATGATGACTTAACACTTGAATCGAGACATCTAGGACTTATAACGCCAGACGAGATAGAAGGTCTTTCGGGTAAGTTTGATAGACTTGGAGATGACCTGATTAAGACGATAGACTTTGATATGCTTTTTCATAATTTAGAAAGCAGTTTTAAAGAAGAAAAAAAAGAAATAGACAAAATTAAAAGACAATTTGAAAATGTAAATATTGCATTTGCATATGATAGTGCTTTTTCGTTTACGTATAGAGAAAATATAGATATTTTGGAAGATTTAGGGGCAACTATACACTATTTTAGTCCGATAAATGATGCAGAGATTCCAAAGGATACCCATGCTATTATTTTAAGTGGAGGTTATCCAGAACTATATGCAGATGAGTTATCTGAGAATAAATCAATGTTAAAGAGTATAAAGAAAGCTTTTGATAGCGATATGCCGATAATAGCTGAGTGCGGTGGATTTATGTATCTACACAAGGAGCTCGAACTACTTGATGGAAGAAGTTATGAACTAGTTGGCTCAGTAGACTCTAAAGCTTTTCAGACTAAGAGACTCGTAAGATTTGGGTATATAAACTTAAACGCTTATAAAAAAAGTATGCTGTTTCGAGAGAATGAGTTGATAAGAGCTCACGAGTTCCACTATTTTGACAGTACAGACAGTGGGAGCGATATAAGAGCGACTAAAGCCTCTGGTTCTTCGAGTTGGGATTTAGGTTTTACAAATGAAAACAGGTATATAGGATATCCACATCTTTACTTTTATAGTAACCTAGAAATACCTAAGAGATTTCTTGAAGCAGCCAAAAACTATAGGGACAGAATATGAGCCTTCACATAGTCATTGGTGCTGCCAGCAGTGGTAAATCTTCCTATGCTGAAGAATTAGCAACTTCTTTTAAGCATCCGCTCGTATATATAGCTACTCTTAAACCTTTTGTAGAGGAAGATTATAAGAGGATAGAAAATCACAAGAAACTCAGGAAAGGAAAAGGTTTTACTACATATGAGGTTTACGGCCTGATAAATCAAGAAATAGATGAATTAGAGGACAGAGTTGTACTAATAGAATGTATGTCAAATATAGTTGCAAACAATTTATTTAGTGGAGATAGAAGAGAAAATAACTACTACATAAATGCAATTGCAGATGACATTATAAAAATAAAAAATAGAGCGAAAGAAGTAGTACTAGTTACCAATGATATAGTAAGAGAGAGTACGGATTATGGGAAAGATACAACTGACTACATAGAGATACTTTCTGAAATAAATAAAATATTAGTAACTCATGCTAGTTCTTTTACAGAAGTAGTATGTGGTATAGATATGAGGATAAAGTAGCATGATATTTTTCATAGGTGCAAAAAATAGTGGAAAAAGAAACCTCGCTATTGAGGAAATAGGCGAAGATTCTTTCGTTGCGGATGGAAACAGCACAAATATAGAGGAAATATATAATTCGAATGTCTTTTGTTCTATAAATGATTACATAAAAAAAGGTGACTTCAAAGTTGATAACATAGTATATGGAGTTAAAGAAAATGCACTTGATATCTATGAATTTATTGACGGAATACTATCTGAGAATAAGGACATAGTTATAACCTGTGATGAGGTTGGAGCTGGTATAGTACCTATTGATAGAGCTCTAAGGGATTATAGAGACGTAGTAGGTAAAATGTGTCAGTACATAGCGCTTAAATCTGATAAAGTTTACAGAGTTACAGCTGGGATAAAGCAGAGAATAAAATAATGGTACATGTAATAGCTGTAACTATTGGATTTATAATAGATATGATAATAGGAGATCCCAATTACTCTTTTCATCCAATAAGATTAATAGGACATCTTATCAGTTTTTTTGAAAAGCTTTTATTCAAAAACAGGAGTAAGAGAGAACAGTATTTAAGTGGTGTTTTACTGTGGTTTTTAGTAGTAGGGATAAGTTTTATACTTCCATTTGCAATAATATACTTCTCATATAAGATAAATTGGTATTTCGGTTTGGTATTAGAAAGTATACTTGCCTATCAAATAATTGCAGCAAAATCACTTAGATATGAGAGTATGAGAGTTTACTACGCACTGGCTGATGGTGATTTAGAAAAATCCAGAAAGCTTCTTTCCATGATAGTGGGAAGAGATACCGAGGATTTAGATGAAGAAGGTATTATAAAGGCAACCGTAGAGACCGTGGCGGAAAATACAGCAGATGGAATTACTGCACCAATTATATATACCGCTCTTTTCGGCTCAGCTTTTGGTATCATGTATAAGGCAGTAAATACTTTGGATTCTATGGTGGGATACAAGAATGATAAGTATATGTATTTCGGAAGATTTAGCGCAAAAATGGATGATGTCTTTAATTTTATACCATCTAGAATAAGCGCAGTTCTAATGATACTAGCTAGTTTAATGAAACAGTATAGTTTTAAAGATGCGATAGAGATATTTTTAAGAGACAGATATAAACACAAGAGCCCGAATGCTGCTCAGACAGAATCAGTGGTAGCTGGGGCTTTAGGTGTTCAGCTTGCAGGAGACGCTTTTTACTTTGGTAAGTTAGTGAAGAAGCCTTTTATAGGAAATAAAACCAGAGAAGTTAAAGCTGATGATATAAGACTGGCAAATAGACTTAGTTTAGTTTCAACGCTTATATGCTTAATAATCATATGGGCGATTTGTCTGTTATTTTATTTGATTTAAATAAAGGGGAATAATTATGGTGTTTTTTATAGGAGCAGGCTCTGGAGATCCAGAACTAATTACTATTAAGGGGAAAAAATTAATAGATAGTGCAGATGTAATTATCTATGCTGG
>PDWI01001445.1_pt1 | contig 37486 bp, 29 predicted proteins | sample 1430891 | NCBI WGS metagenome assembly PDWI01 (sample SAMN01162508, study PRJNA174530) | Oral metagenome, whole genome shotgun sequencing project. | biome: Marine environment; feature: Marine mammal; material: Swab sample of the gingival sulcus; isolation source: swab sample of gingival sulcus... | reverse complement strand
CTAAAAAACTCTATAACCACTTAAAAGCCTTTGATTTAGCATTCTTTTATATAAATTATGGGTACGTATAAAAGACAGCATACTTTGTGCATCACCTCCTTTTTTTTATAAACGCCTGATAACCAAAAACTTACGTAAGTGTAAACACAACTATAACTGCCTAATTATCAATGTGTTAAGCATTAAAACCTTAACTCTCAAATTTCAATTTAACGGCGCATTGTATCTTCATTCTTTACTGATTTTATTTTTTCAGTCAAACGCAAAATCTCTTTTCTGTACTCTGCCATGCTGTATTTTTTCTGTGAAGTTTTATCAAAAATCAAATCTTTTATTTCATTTTCAACTTGTTGCTTTATTTTCAACTCCTTACGCGTATTTTCTATATCTTCCTCCAATAACTCTAATTTTTTCTCATCGATATATACATTAGGGTCGTTGGATTGTTCAAACCATAAATTATTAATATTGTCCTCATGCTTTTCCATGATTTTTGTCAGATGATTATCTTTCTTACACACAGATTGCTTTTTTAAATACTTCATTAAATCCAATTCCAACACGCTATATTCCTCAACGAGCTGTTCATAAAATTTAATTTTGTCATTTATCAAATCAATTTGCTCGGCATAAGACAATATAAGTTTGTCGCATTTATTTTTTAAAGCAACTTCTATATTTTCATTACGCTTATCGTTACGAATTTTCTCATAATTATTAAACTCATCGTACCAAAAATCGGCGGGCACATCATAAACTTGATGAATTAAATCGGCAATAGATTGAAAAATTTTTGTTCTCAAAAGTTCTGTCCTATGCTGATTTTCTTTAGCCAAATTTCGCGCCAACACTAACTCTTCGCGTACACTGAGAGGCGCAGGCAAAGTTTTTTTATCTTTTTTAGTTTTCTTTAAATGTTTTTTTATAAATCGTAACATATGAACTCATGAAAAATAATTGAGGGTAAAAATACAACAATTTAAAAATATACAAAAATTCTATACACAAAGCCTATTATATAGCAACTACCTAAATGCCAAACACTTACAAAACGACAACAAAAATCAACCCCCTTATTATCAACCATATAACTCCACAAAATCAATTCTAAATTTTTAATACAACAACCAGTCAGTATATTATTTTATACTTTTTATTTATTTGTGAAATTTTTGATATAAAATATTTTTAATGATTAGAAACATTATTAACTTTGCGTATTAATTATAATGAATATAAAAAATATTAATTGCCAAAATTATGAAGAAAACAATTTTAATTTTAACTGCAATTTTTTTCACAGCAACGATTTTTAGTAGCTGTAATGAATTGAAAAAAATGGTAAAAAAAGCCTCAGAAGTAAGCTACAAAACAGTGCCGGCACCCCTTGAAATGCACGCAAATAAAGTAGCAATCAACGTGTCTGTTACATTTCCGCCAAAATATTTTGGCAAAAAAGTAAAATTAGTCATCACTCCTACAATTTCAGCAGATGAAGGTAATGCCGAAAAAGAATTCCCCACACAAACAATTCAAGGAGAAAAATTCCAAGACAGCTACCCTGCAATTTCTTACAAAGAAGGAGGAACATATCGCTTTAAAGACACCATTGAATACGACCCCGCGTTGAGGATGTCAGATTTAAACCTCAAATTTCAACTATCCGACCAAAAAAGACGTTCTGCTGACTTAGTAGCCGTAAAACTTACAGATGGTATCATCACAACCCCCGAACTCGTTGAAAAAGGTATAGCAGTAGACAATGGTTATTCCAACGGAAACACTTTCGGACAAGCTGTTGTTGTTCCTATTCAAAAACCAAGTGTAAGCTACAACACTCAAATAGCAAGAATTTATTTCGCTATTCAAAAAGACAGAGTAAGAAAAGGCGAAATGGACAAAGAAGAAATAAACGACCTTATACAATACATTAAACTTACTTCCACAGACCCAAATCAAGAATTAGCAAGTTTATCTATTGCAGGATACGCCTCACCTGATGGTCCATTTGGTATGAACGAAAACTTAGTGAAAAACAGAGGAAGTAACTCAAGAAAAGCACTCGGAGAAAAATTGAAAAAAGAAAACATAGAAAATGTTAATCTCGACGCACTTATGATAACCCAAACAACTCCCGCCGAAGACTGGGAAGGGTTTAAAGAATTAGTTGAAAATTCAAATATCGCAGACAAGAACTTGATATTAAGAGTACTTTCAATGTATCCCGACGGCGAAACTCGTGAACGCGAAATAAAAAACATGGCAGCTGTTTATGATGAATTACGTAACAGTATACTCCCATTGTTGCGCCGCTCTATCATAAAACTTGAATACAAAGGTCGTGAAAAACAAACCTCTGAAATTGTACGCTTTGGAGCATCAAGCCCCAACTCTTTAAGTAAAGAAGAATTGCTTTTTGCTGCTTACAAAACAGAAGACCTCGACGTACAAGAGAAAGTTTATAAATCATACTTGAAAAAATATCCACAAGACTGGAAAGCATTGAACAATCTTGCTGCCACTTTAGCTAAAAACGGAAACTTTAACGAAGCAAAAGTAAACTTCCAAAAAGTACTTAACCTACAAAGCGACAACCCCGCCGCTCTTAACAACTTAGGTGCTATTGCAATGGGCGAAAAAGATTGGGATACAGCATGGGATTATTTCGTTCGTGCAGAAAATGCAGGATGCAGATCTGCTGCATTGCCCTACAACATGGGTGTAATTTTAATAATGCGTGGTCAATATGCCGAAGCAGTTAATAAATTATCAGGCACTTCATTCAACAAAGCATTGGCGCAAACTTTAAACGGCGACAACGAATCAGCAATATCTACACTTAATTCTATGAACAAAAGTAATGCAATTTTCTATTACCTGAAAGCTGTAACTGCCGCAAAAGCAGGAAAAGAAGGCGACGTATATGAAAACTTGAGAATTGCTGTTTCAAAAGATGCAAGTCTGAAAGAATATGCCGCAAATGATTTAGAATTTAGAAACTATTTTGACGTTCAAGATTTCAAAACCATTGTTAAATAATTTAACATTAGTTTACAGATGTAAACATGAAATTTTAAAAACACAAAAAATATAAGTTTTTAAAAGAAAAGAAATATAACTTTTTGATTATCAAACAATAAAGGTCGGGGTAGTTCTCGACCTTTATTGTTTGAACTTTTAAAAAAAAGTTAATTTATTTTAGAAAAATATAAACTTCTTTGCAAATTTGTATGTCTTGTATAAATTTGCAAGAGTTTAGGTAATCTCTAAAAATACCTAACGCTGTGCTACTTTAAAATTTTAAATTTAATTTATTAAGGTATTTATGAGCGCTTAGCTAAGTTCTCATTTCCTTTTTAGGGAAGCCAAAAGACATGCTTTTTGTTGTTTTAAAATTTTCAAAAAGCCTTGATTTATAAACCTTTATAGATTATTTTTAGTAAGTCAAGAGCTGGAAAATTTGTAGAGATGATTAAATTTGCACAGTACGCTTAAGTTGTTGGTAGTCAGAGATTTACGAAATCAAAAGACATCACATTGCGCTGATTGTCAACTACTTACAAAACAATAAATATAAATATCTATATATAAAAACTACCATAGAAATACTTGGTATACCTTATATTATTAATTAAACAAGTGCTATAAATGAACACACCGGAAAATTTAAGAGAAATAAGCGAAAAAATTGAAAAAGAAAGTCAAATTATTAAGCTTCTCAGAGCCGAGATGCACAAAGTAATAATAGGACAAAAAGACCTTATTGACAACCTCATAATAGGATTACTTTCAGACGGACACGTACTGCTTGAGGGTGTTCCCGGATTGGCTAAAACCCTATCTATACGAACACTTGCTGCTGCCGTAAATGCAGATTTCAGCAGAATACAATTTACACCCGACTTGTTACCCGCCGACTTACTGGGTACAATGATATACAGCCAAAAACAAGAGGAATTTATTACTAAAAAAGGTCCTTTGTTTTCAAATTTTGTATTGGCAGACGAAATAAACCGCGCTCCGGCAAAAGTACAAAGTGCTCTTCTCGAAGCAATGCAAGAAAAACAAATAACAATAGGCGCTGAAACATACAAACTCGCCGAGCCTTTCTTAGTGCTTGCCACACAAAACCCGATAGAACAAGAGGGAACATATCCTTTGCCCGAAGCACAGGTTGATAGGTTTATGCTGAAAGTAGTAATCGACTATCCCGCAAAAAAAGAAGAAAAACAAATAATACGACAAAACATAGCGAAAGAATTTCCCAAAGCACAGCAAGTACTTAAAATAGAAGATATTTTAAATGCACGCAATGTGATAAAAGAAATATACATAGACCAACGCATAGAGACCTACATAACAGACATTGTTTTTGCAACTCGTTATCCAAAAGATTATGAATTAGGAAAATACAGCAATATGATTTCATACGGAGCATCGCCTCGTGCGGGAATTAATATGGCTAAAGCAGCTGCAAGCTATGCTTTTATGGAAGGACGTGCTGCCGTATTTCCGGAAGACGTAAGAGCCGTTTGCCACAACGTTATGCGACATCGTATAGGATTGACTTATGAAGCTGAAGCTGAAAATATTTCACGTGAAAATATAATTTCAGACATATTGAACACAATTGAAGTTCCGTAGAGAATTATTAGTGTTTTTTTAATAACAATTCTGCTAAAAAAATAAAATAGCAAGTTTTAAATTTTAAAATACTGCCCTTGTGACACATAAAGAACTACTGAAAAAAGTCAGGAAAATAGAAATAAAAACTCGCGGACTGTCAAAGCATATTTTTGCAGGCGAATATCACAGCGCGTTTAAAGGGCGTGGTATGGCTTTCAGTGAAGTAAGAGAGTACAGTTACGGCGACGATATAAGAGATATAGATTGGAACGTAACAGCCAGATTTAATAAACCTTACATAAAAACTTTTGAGGAAGAACGCGAACTAACCGTTATGCTTTTAGTTGATATAAGCGGTTCGGAGTCGTTCGGTAGCCGATTGCGTTTCAAAAAAGAACTTATAACCGAAATTTCGGCAGTATTGGCTTTTTCAGCAATTCAAAATAATGACAAAATAGGCGTAATCTTTTTTTCGGACAAAATAGAGAAATTTATACCACCCAAAAAAGGAACATCGCATATTTTACACATAATAAAAGAACTGATAGATTTTAGTCCCGAAAATTCCGGCACCAACATATCCGAAGCATTGAGATATATGACCAATGCTATAAAAAAACGTTGTACGGCTTTCGTAATTTCCGATTTTATGGATAAAAATTTTGAAAAAGCGCTGCAAATAGCAAATCATAAACACGATGTCATTGCCCTGAAAATAAACGACAAAAGAGAAGCGCAAATGCCTAAAATAGGTTTTGTGAAAATGAAAGATGCCGAAACAGGCGAAGAGATATGGGTAAACACCTCAAATAAAAAAGTACGCAACAGATATGCTCAAGACTATGCCGAAAAACAAGCAACAATTTTTAAAGGATTTAAAAAAGCCGGTGTAGATTACACCCAAATACATACCGACGAAGATTATATAAAACCCTTACTTAAATTATTTAAACAAAGATAGAAGTCATAAAAATTCAAGTATTCGGAAAAATTCAAACAAAAAACATGTTGAAAAATCATCTGAAAATAATAATATTACTATTACCGGCATTGCTAAAAGCATTGACTTCCGATGCCCAAAAATTAAGCCTTTCGGCTGATACCATAGCTACGGGCAATCAGATTACAATGACAATAGAAGCCGAAACCGACAAAAATGTTATCTTTCCTGTATTTCAAGATACCATAATTGACGGTATAGTGGTAGTAAATTCAAGCCCCAAAGATACAGCCGAGGGTAACAAACAAATTAAAAGATATACAATAACAGCTTTTGATGACAGTTTGTATGAAATACCTGCCCTGCCCGTAATGTTTAATACGGATACGATGTATACTAATCCGGTACGCTTACGTGTAAAATATTACATACCCGACAGCTCATATCTGAGCCAAATAGATACCACTCAAAGCATACCTATTGCCGATATAGACCCACCAATTAATACTCCCTTGACATTTGCCGAATTTTGGCATAGATACGGTAATATTATATTAATCATACTTGCGGTAATACTCGTTGCAGCAATAGGAACGTATGTTTATATTCGTATAAAACAAAACAAACCTATATTCTTGCCGCCCAAACCCAAAATACCGGCTCATGTTAAAGCGTTAAAAGCATTGGAGGAAATAAAAGAAGAGGGAATACCCGTAGGCGATAGACTTAAAAAATTCTATGATAAATTAAGCTATACGATAAGGGTTTACATTGAGGACAGATACCAAATACCGGCACCCGACTACGTAAGCAGTGAAATTGCGGCAGCTTTGGAAACAATAAAAGACATGCCCGAAAATTTGAAAAAAGAAACAAATGCAATGCTTCGTACGGCAGACTTAGTGAAATTTGCAAAATTCAGACCCGAAATATACGAAAGTGAAGTACACCTGAAAAATGCTTTTACTTTTGTGAAAGAAACAGCCGAAAAAGAAGAAATACCTCAAGAAAAAACTGAAATTACTCCCAAACAACAAATATTAGAGAAATAAACAGATGGAAGATATTATTTTCGCTCATAAAGAAAGACTGTGGCTACTCCTGCTTTTGATACCTGTTATTTTGTGGTATGTATTGCAAAAAAGAAAATCACAAGCAACTTTGCGACTTTCGTCAATCGAAAGTTTCAAGCACAGAGGCTACTCTTTCAAAAGATATTTCAGGCATATACTCTTTTTGTTAAGAATACTTGCACTTACAAGCTTAATAATTGTATTAGCAAGACCTCAACGCATAGGCAATGTACGCAACAGCATGTCGGAAGGAATTGATATTGTTATTACGTTGGACATATCAAGCAGTATGCTGGCTCGCGACTTTACCCCCAACCGACTTGAAGCATCAAAAGAGATAGCCATGCAATTTATAAGCGGGAGAAAATTTGACCGTATAGGATTGGTGCTATTTAGCAGTGAAGCCTTTACGCAGTGTCCGTTAACTAACGATTATCCCGTGTTGATGAATCTTTTTAAAGATATAGAAACCGGTATGATAGAAGACGGAACTGCAATAGGTAATGGATTGTTGAATTCTGTTAACAGATTAAAAGACAGCAAAGCCAAAAGCAAAGTAATAATATTGCTTACCGACGGAGTAAACAACAAAGGAGAAGCCGACCCGGTTACAGCCGCCGAAATAGCAGCAAAATACGATATTCGCATATACACGGTGGGCGTGGGTAAGACAGGTACAGCACCTTACCCCGTACAAACAATTTTTGGTATGCAATACCAACAAATGGAAGTAAAAATAGACGAAAAAAGTCTTAAAGAAATAGCAAAGCTCACTGATGGACAATATTTTAGAGCTACAAACAATAAAAAATTAAAAGAAATTTATAAGGAAATAGACAAACTTGAAAAATCCAAAATAGAAGTTTTGGAATACGAAAAACGTTCCGAAGAGTACCTACTTATTGCATTTATGGCAGGTATCTTTATTTTCATAGAATTATTATTGCGTTTTACTATTTTCGGAAATATTCCTTAATAAAAAACAGAATTATGAAAGAAATGACCAATTCAGGCGGATTTCAATTCTACAATGAGCAATACTTATACTTTTTATTTGTATTACTTTTGCCTATTGCTGTATTTATTTTAGCCCGAATAATAAAAAAATACCGACTGGCACAATTCGGCGATTCGGAATTAGTAAAACGACTTATGCCCGACGCATCAAAAAATCGTCAGATATTAAAATTTACACTTACATTACTCGCTTTAGCACTGATAATCATAGCATTGGCTCGTCCGCAAATAAAAACTGAAACAGGCGAATACAATTCCGAAAGTTCCGAAATAATGATAGCATTAGACGTATCGAATAGTATGATGGCGGAAGATATAAAACCTAACAGACTTAAAAATGCCAAAAAAGCTATTCGCGAACTTTTGAAAGAAACAAATTATAGTAATAGAGTAGGATTAATAGTGTTTGCAGGCGAAGCATATACACAAATACCTATAAGTTCAGACTATGCGGCTGCCGATATGTTTTTGTCGGTGGTAAATACCGATATGGTACCCGTGCAAGGCACCAACCTCAGCGCTGCCATTGAGTTGGCAACTAATTCTTTTGGTCCCGATGAAGAGTCAGGACGCGCAATAATATTAATAACAGATGGCGAAGACCATGAACAACAAGCTATTACTGCTGCCGAAAATGCTGCAAAAAAAGGCATAAAAATTTATACGGTAGGAATGGGAAAAGACAGAGCCGTGCCTATAATAGACCCCAAAACAGGAGCATACAAAAAAGATAAAACAGGCAAAACGGTACTCACAAAATTAAATGAGCCTTTGCTACAACAAATTGCTTCTGCCGGTGAGGGAATTTACACTCGAGGCAATTATTTGAAATCTGCAATTAACACCGTAGTAAAAGATTTAGAGCAACTTAAAAAAAGCAAATCGAAAAAAGAGGGATTTGTTTATGATGAAAAATTTCAATACCCCGCAACGGCTGCTTTTTTATTACTATTACTTGAATTTATATTGTTAGAAAGGAAAAATAAATATTTAAAAAACATCAAATTATTTGATTAATTGAACCGTAAAACAATGCACAAAAATATAAATTACATTGTCGGATTTATTGTTTTCATACTTATACTGCCCCTATCAGCCATTGCGCAGGAAGAACGACAGTTTATAAGAGAAGGTTACAAAGCATACGGCAAAAAAGAATTTAACAAAGCAGAAGTAGCATTTCAAAAAGCTAAAAACATTGATACTTTGGCTTTTATACCTAATTATAATTTGGCAAATACATATTATAAATTAGAAAAATACGATTTGGCAGAAAAAATATATTCCGAATTGGCAGAAAGAGCCGTAAGTCAAGAGCAAAAAGCAAAAGTATGGTATAACGCGGCAAATACTAATGTAAAAAAAGCTGTGAAAAACCTACAAGGGCAAAATATGGAAGAGAGTATTAAAAATTTAAAACAAGCATTAGACCTTTATAAAAAATCAATGATTATAAACCCCGAAGACAATGATGCAAAATATAATTATGCAATAGCTAAAGAGTTTTTGAAACAATTGGAAAAACAAAATCAACAAAACAAACAGAACCAACAAAATAAAGATAATAAAGACAACAAAGATAACAAAGACAAACAGGACAATAAGGACGATAAAAACAAAGACAAGAACAAGGATAAACAAGATAAAGACAAAAAAAACCAAGATAAAAAAGATAAAGACAAAAAGGATAAAGACAAAAAGGATAAAGACAAAAAAGAGGGCGGCAAAGACGATCAAAAAGTAAAAGCCCCCGAAATAAGCGATAAAAATGCTGAAATGTTGTTGAATATTATAGAAAAGAAAGATAAAGATATTTTAAAGAAACTTAAAAAGGTAAAAGCCAATCAAAGATCAAAAAAAGAGAAAGATTGGTAGGCATTTAATCTAAATTATGTAATAAAAAATCGTAATGAGCACTCAATTTGCAATAAAACAAGGATTTAGTAACGTTATGACAAGGCTTTGTAAACCAACAAAGTCTCTTGTTTTAAAGTAACTTTGGAGCGTAATAGATTTTATATTACATTTAGGGTAAGTGCTTAGAGAAACAATAAAGAAAAAGAAATAAGCAGACAGGTATGAAAAAACAAATCACCTTCATATTATTATTATTAACACAAATTGCCTCGGCACAGGTGTCATTTACTGCCTCTGCCGAAAAGGTAGTGCAAGTAGGCGAAACATTCCGATTGGTATATCGCGTAAATGCCAATGTGAGCGGTTTTGAAGGCGCTTCATTAAAAGATTTTGAAGTATTATCGGGACCCAACAGCTCCACGAGCCAAAGTTTTGAATATATAAACGGGAAAAGCACTCAAAGTATAACAAATGCTTTTACATATTACTTGCGCGCCCAAAAAGAAGGAACTTTTACTTTAGCACCCGGACGAGCTGTCGTAAACGGCAAAGAATATAAGTCTAACTCATTACAAATAAAAGTAATAAAAGGTGAAAAGCCCAAAGATGCAACCCAAAAGACACAAAACGCTGATATAAACGACCTTTTTCTACGTGTGATAGTAAGTAAAAATAATTTATACGAAGGTGAAGCACTTACTGCTACCGTAAAACTATATACAAGAGTAGATTTAGTTGGAATAAATGATTTAGATTTTCCAAAATATCCGGGTTTTTTTATAAAAACAATCTATAATGCAGATAGAATAAACTTAGAAAGAGAAACATATAACGGCAAAATATACAATACCGCAATATTGCGACGCGAATTGCTTTTCCCGCAAAAAAGCGGTAAACTTACAGTAGGTAAAGCCAATATAGAATTGGTTGTACGTCAAATTACGGGGAAAGGGCGCAACTTTTTTGGGCAAATAGTTAATCGTTATGAGAATATTCAAAGAAATATAAGCAGTTTGCCTGTAAAAATCAATGTGCAAGCATTACCTGCCGGCACACCCGACGATTTTTCGGGACTTGTAGGTGAAAATTTCTCAGTAGAAACAACTATTGAAAAAACTAAATTGAAAACCGACGAAAGCAGTAAGCTGAAAATCAAAGTTTCCGGCGAAGGCAATCTACACTTGTTAGATGATATAAATGTTTTAATTCCGCCGGAAATAGACAACTTCCCCGAAAAGAAAGATAAAGTAACTTTCAATGCAGCAGGTTCTACCGGCTACAAAGAATATACCTACTTGCTCATTCCGCGAAGTCCCGGCAAATACAGGATACCTGCCATTGACATAAGTTATTTTGATACTAAAAACAAAACTTATAAAACCATAAGTTCAAAAGAAATAATTTTGGATGTGGAAAAAGGTGAAAATTACGACACCAATAACTCAAGCAGACCTGCTCAAGAAATAGCTCAAGGCGAAGCCAACGATATAAGATACATAAAACAAAACAATCCTGACTTTAGAAAATCAGGTGATAAATTTGCCAATTCGCTTCTATATTACTTGAGCTTATTGGTATCAATAGTGTTATTTTTCATTATTATTTTCTTGAAAAAAAGAAATGAACGCTTGCACAATAATATCACAGATTATAAAAACAGAAAAGCAGCTAAAATATCTCGAAAAAAACTTCAAACAGCTAATAAATTACTCAAAGCAGGCAAAGCTGATGAGTTTTATAAAGAAATAATAAGCGCTTTGTGGTCGTACACAGCAAATAAATTCAAATTAGAAACTTCCGTGCTAACCAAAAGCAGAATAAAAACAGAATTGACCGACAAAGGAGTAAACGAACAAACTATTGAAGAATTTATAAACGTATTGAACGAAGCAGAATTTGCGCAATACGGCGGTTCTTCGCAAAGTAACAACCTTGATATGATATACCAAAAAGCAGCCGCAGTAATACAAAAATTAGAAAATTCAAAAAACACACTCAAAGGCAAAACCGCATTAATGCTTGGTTTTATAATACTAATATCATCATTAACAGTTAATGCCGCACCCGTTGAACCTGCCAATTTGTTTACAAAAGCCAATAAATATTATGCCGAAAATAACTTTAAAGAAGCCGAAAAATTATACACTCAAATTATAGATGCAGGATATATTTCGTCGGAGGTTTATTATAACTTAGCAAATACCTGTTACAGAAGACAAAAATTTACCGATGCCATATATTTCTATGAAAAAGCGGCACTTTACAACCCCGGCGATAAAGACATAAAACATAATCTGAACTTTGCAAAATTAACTATGCACAAACGTATTCAAGACAGTCCGAAATTATTTCTAAGTAAATCATACGCTGATATTGTAAACAGTTATACCGCTGATACATGGGCGTTTATAAGCATTGTAAGTTTTGCATTGGCACTTATAATGGTTTTGGTATATTTATTTTCCAATATTCGCCGCATGAAAATAATAGGATTTACTTTTGCTTTGGCATTATTTTTATCGTCTTTGTTTACTTTCTTATTTTCAAAAAACAGAAACAATCTTGAAAACGGACAATCATTAGCTATTGTATTCTCAGAAAATGTACCTTTACGCAGCTCACCCGACGAAACTGCAACAATCTTAATACGAATATCGGCAGGACATAAAATAGAGATACGTGATCATTCCGGCAATTGGATAGAAGTAGAACTTGGCAACGGGCAAGTAGGTTGGCTGCCGGCTGATGCAGTTAAAATTTTATAAATCAATAAAAAAAGAACATAACACATTAACAATGAGTGAGTTACAACTCCAGATTGTTTTTATTTAAAAAACTAAATTTATGAAAAATTTAATAATCCCAAATAACTATAAATCAATTTTAACATTAAAACAAACCGAAAAAGCAATAAAACTGATAAAAGATTTTTTTCAGTTAAATTTAGCTACCGAGCTGCGCTTAAGGCGGGTTACAGCACCTCTTTTTGTAAAACGAGGCACCGGTTTGAATGATGATTTAAACGGCATAGAACAACCTGTTTCTTTCAAGGTAAAAGATATGGATAATCAGGTGGCGGAAATTGTACACTCGTTGGCAAAATGGAAACGCATGATGCTGGCAGATTATAAAATACTGGAATCTTACGGGCTTTATACAGATATGAATGCCATCAGACCCGACGAGGAGCTTGATAACATACACTCTTTGTATGTAGACCAATGGGATTGGGAGCGCTCAATGACCCAAAGTGACAGAAATATTAAGTTTTTGAAAAAAGTAGTTAAGCAAATTTTTAATATTTTAAAACGAGCCGAGTTTTATATTTTTGAAAATTATCCTGAAATAGAGCCAATATTGCCCAAAGAAATAAAATTTATCCATTCGGAAGAATTATTGCAAAAATATCCTGATTTATCTCCCAAAGAGCGAGAAAATAAAATAGCCAAAGAATATGGAGCTGTTTTTATTATGGGAATTGGCAGCAAATTATCAAATGGCGAGCCACATGATGGCAGAGCGCCCGATTATGACGATTGGACAAGCAAAAACGAAGATGGTTACTATGGTTTAAACGGCGATATAATTGTATGGAATCCCGTATTGCAGCAAGCATTTGAAATATCATCAATGGGAATAAGAGTAGACAAAGAAACTTTATTGAAACAATTAAAACTCACAGATTCTTTGCATAAAACTGAATTAATGTTCCACAAACGACTCCTGAACGATGAATTACCGCTTTCAATAGGCGGTGGAATAGGTCAGTCTAGATTGTGTATGTTCTTTTTGCGCAAAGCACATATTGGCGAAATTCAATCAAGTATATGGTCTGACGAAATGATAGCAGAATGCAAACAAAATGGTATTGTATTAATTTAGATTTTTAAAAATAAATCCCCCCGCTTTTTCAGTAAAACAAAAAAACGGGGGAATTTTGTTCTAATATTTTCTTAAAAGATTAGTCTATTTAAAAACCCTTCTAAACCACATATTGAACAGGTATACTTGTCGTGATGACCAACTATTGAAAGGCACATTAACGCCGGTAGAAATATAAATATTCCCGTAAGGATAATCTTTAAAAGGCTGCACAGGTGTTTTACCGTCATATAGGAAAACACTGGCTTCTTTATTAAGAAAGCCACCCAGTACATAGTTAAATTCAACATTGAAAAACATATAGTTAAATCCGGCAAGTGCGGTAAAACTTTGTTTTTTCAACATTTCATCTCCTAATTTTACGTTTTTCACCGACCCTGTCCAATTTACTCTTTCAGAACGAGAATAAAGGAAATTTCTATCATATCTCATTCCAATATAGAAGTAATTTTGCTTGTCGTAATAACGATTTCCAAGTTTAAGATATACCGGCACTGACGCTCTGGTAACTCTATGGGTTTGAATTAAAGAAAATCTTTCATCCGGTGTTTTGTATTGCGTCGACATACCGTAATTTGCAATGTCAACACCTATAACGAAACCTACTTTATCATTTTTCAAGTCATAGTTATATACTAATCCCAGATAATATCCGGGTACGTAGTCAAAATATGAATCAGTACTGTGAAGTTGCATGTCGCCTTGCGGAGTTTTGTGAAACAAATAATTGAATTCGCCGGGCTGCTCATTGAACATTCCGTGTGTTACTCCTGCTTTCAAACTAAAGTATTTAAATTCCGATTTTCCTTGTCCTAAAGAATTTAAAACCAAAGCTCCGATAATGATTGTTGTTAAAATTATTTTTTTCATGCTTGGTATTTAACTGTTAAATATTGTATTGAATTTTACGGACGATATTGCCAGAAATCTTTAAAATAATCGGTTGCATTTACTCCTCTGCCAAGTCCCATGTAACCTCTAAAGTCATTGTCGCCATATTTTATGCCTTCGCCTACTGCATTTACTCTGGGTCCTCCGCCGTAAATAGCTTTTTGTTGCCAATTATCAATAAATGGATTATATCGCCAGAAATCGCTTCTCAAGCTGTCTACATCTCTGCCTGTTCCTATATATCCAAACTCCTCTATTGCAAAGCCACATGCTCCCTCACGTGGGCTAGCCGGTAATGATGCTTTTTGTACCCATGCTCCTTTGCCGTCAATGGTTTGTCTGAACATCCATAAGTCGTTATGGAGTTTATTTATTTCGTCGCGCCCCCCAAATACAAATGCAGTATGGTTTATTTTAAAACAAGCTGCTTCGGTTCGTGGTCCCGGTCTGAAATTTTTCATTGGTTTCCATTCGCCTTGCGGATGATTTGCATCGGTAGCGGTGGGGTCTAATTGGTATAAGTCTTTTAATATAGTTTTGCCCGGGCCGGTACCTAAACCTACATATCCTTTGTTATCTAATGTAAATGCAATTGCTCCTTCTCGTCCAAAGCCCGGAAATGCAGACAAGTCTTTCATTTGTACCCAGTTGTCGTCAGTCAAGTTCCAACGCCAAAATTCTTTTGATACTGTTGTATCATTACCATCTGTTTTAAATCCTGTACCTATATATGCAAAGTCTTTATACACTCCCACGTTTACTCTTACATGCATTATTACAAAAGCTACTGCATTGGAAACGAGAGTTCCGGGATAGGCTGTAGCTTGTATCCATGTGTCGGTATTTGGCGAGTATTTGTATATTTCTTTAGTAATACCAAATTTGTTATTAACTAAGCCCACATATATTTCGTTGTTATATGTAAAAGATATTGCTCCGTCGCCTTCTTCTCCGTCAAACGGGGTACGTTCTTCCCAAATATCTTTTGGCGAATCTGTTTGTACTAAAGTTTCTACCGGATTAAATGCTGTATCGACATATACGGCTTTACCATTTTTAAACTTACCTGTGATTATGTAAGATCTTACATAGTAATTTGTTTCAGGAATTAAATTTGTCAATACACTTGTAAAACTTTCTCCGCTGTTAAGCGTATCTATAAATTCGTCCGGTTTGCCGTCGGAATCATTATCTATCATATAGAAAGTTGCAGTAGTATCTGTTATTTCGGCATCGGGCGAAGTTGACCATGTGTGTCCGTATATGAGTATACTGTCTTTTCGGTTGTTTACATAGGTAAATTCTTCTTTTACTTTAGCGTATACATCACGTACTACTATGGCAGTGTCGGGTATACCACTTATGTATTTTGATGCGCCTTGCGAGGTTACGTATGTTCCTTTGTCATACTCACGGACGAACGAATACCCCTCTTCGTCGTATTTACATGCCGCAAGAGTGACTATGAATATGAGAAGTGATAATTTGATGTGTTTCATGGATATTTTATTACAATTTTATAAATTTTGTATGGTAACTTTTAATTCTACCTTACTTTTAAATAAAAAACTTGATTTAAGTATATTTCAAAGATTACCATATATGAAAACGGTTTTTTGTATGTCTTTATTTTTTAATTCAATTATTTTATTTCTTATTTGTCTATTATTGTTGATAGTTTAATCAATTTACAAGTAAAATATACATTATAAAATTCATTTACAAAGTATTTTTCAACAATTAGCCGTCTCCGTAACCAACTAACAATCAACAACTTAAACAAAAGACTATTAGCTACGAATTGCCTGCTGTTATATAAATTTAATAGATGTTTATGTCATTACAAAAATTATTCCACAGAGCTAAATTTCTAAAGCTCTTAGTTAGTCATAATACACTTTTTTTATGCTGGTATCATTATATAACTTGGGATTAACTTTTGTAAAATTAATAACTATTTGTATTGTTACAAAAATTATTATTTTGGATTATAAAAAAAATAAAATCCATAACAATGAAACAAGCTCACTCGTTATGGATTTTAAATTGAAATATAGATTAGGAATTTTATTCCCCCCTCAAAACTTACTACCCCAAAGAGCTAATCAAATTAAAACATATCTTTCACTCTATCGAAAAAGTTTTTGCCTTGTTTTTCGGGGCCGGGTTTAAAGTTTGATGAGTTTTTGAGTTTTTCCAACATCTGTTTCTCCTCTTTGTTGAGGCTTTGGGGTGTCCATACGTTTACTTTTACCAATAGGTCTCCCTTGCCATAGCTACCGTGTGTAGGTAAGCCTTTGCCTCTTAGTCGAAGTATTTTGCCGGATTGTGTTCCTGCTGCAATTTTTATTTTCACTTTACTGTCTACGGTTGGAATTTCTACGGAAGTGCCAAAAACAGCATCTGTAAAGCTAATGAAAAGAGTGTATTGCAGGTCGTTTTCGTCGCGAACCAAATCGGGATGTTCTATTTCCTCAAATACTATGTAAAGGTCGCCATTTATACCTCCTCGTCTGGCGGCGTTCCCTTTTTCGTTCATTTTCATTTGCATTCCTGCCGATACGCCTGCCGGAATATTTACCGTTACTATTTCTTCGCCTTTTACTATACCCTCGCCATAGCAGTGGGTGCATTTTTCTTTTATAATTTTGCCTTCGCCTCCGCAAGCATGACATGTTGAGGCAGTTTGCATTTGTCCCAGAAGGGTATTTTGTATTCTGAGTATTTGTCCCGAGCCGTTGCAAGTGGTACATGTTATGTGCCCACTGCCGGCTTTAGCCCCCGAGCCGCTGCAATGTTTACAGGGAACATATTTTTTTAATTTTATTTTTTTGTCGGCACCCGACATTATTTCTTTAAGGCTTAATTTTACTTTTACGCGCAAATTGCTGCCTTTGTTTACTCTTCGTCGTCCTCTTCTACTGCCTCCAAAACCAAAGCCTCCAAAGCCTTCAAAAATATCACCAAATTGAGAAAATATATCCTCCATGCTCATACCACCGCCGCCAAATCCACCTGCGCCACCGCCTACGCCTGCATGACCAAATTGGTCGTAACGTTGTCGTTTATTCTCGTCGGAAAGTACTTCGTAAGCCTCTGCTGCTTCTTTAAATTTTTCTTCGGCTTCTTTATTGTCGGGGTTTCTATCAGGGTGATATTTCATAGCTATCTTCCGATATGCTTTTTTTATTTCGTTTTTATCGGCACTTTTTGAAACACCTAATATTTCGTAATAATCTCTTTTTGCCATGCTATTTTTTTTATTCGCCAACTACAACTTTAGCGTAGCGTATTATTTTATCATTTAATTTATATCCTTTCTCTATAACATCTATCACCTTGCCTTTTTGGTCTTTTTCGGGTGCAGGAATTTTGGTTACAGCTTCGTAAAGGTCGGCATCAAATTTTTCGCCTATTGCTTTCACTTCTTTCACGCCGCGTGTTCCCATAAAATCAACTAATCCCTTATGAATCAATCCAATACCTTCTTTAACTGATTCTAAATCGGAACTTTCTTTTATTGATTTTTCGGCTCGTTCCATATTGTCTATAACCGGAAGCAGGTTGAGCAAAATATCTTCGCCCGCTGTTTTTATAAGTTCCATTTTTTCTTTAAGTGTGCGTCTGCGATAGTTGTCGTATTCGGCTGCCAAACGAAGATATTTATCGTTCAGTTTTTCGTATTTTTCTTCTATACTCTCTTCCGATTTCTCTTCTTTCGAGTTAGTTTTCTTCTCAGCAGCGGTTTCTTTTTCCACAATTTCTTGTTCTTCTTTTTTTTCTTCTGTTGCTGATTGATTTTCTGCCGACTTTTCTTTTTTGTCTGTTTGGTCTTGGATTTCTATTTCCTTGTTTTTATTTTTTTCTTTTTTTTCAGACTTTTTCATATCGTTAAATTTAGGATATTTCTATAATTTATAACTAAATTGCTTTGCAAACGCAAAATATTTGCCGTTTTATAAATAAGGTCAATTTGACAGTTTAAAGTTAATTTTTGAAATCTATTTGTCATATTATTATTTCATTGCCGACAAAAAGACATGTTTTTTCATATTCAATTTCATATTTAATTAAACATAACAAAGTCCTGCGATAACGCACTAACTCTCTAACAATCAAACACCTACACCTTTTAAAATAATATAGACTTTTGATTATCATTTATTTATAAAAAAATAACGAATTGTTGATATTTTAGAAGTGTTGATTATTAGAAATTAGTCATATTCTATTAATTTTAGCACCTATTGCATTTAGTCTTTTGTCTATGTTTTGGTATCCTCTGTCTATTTGGTCAATATTGTGTATTATGCTTGTGCCTTCTGCTGTCATGGCAGCTATGAGGAGTGCTATACCGGCTCGTATATCGGGCGAAGTCATCTCGGCTGCACGAAGTCGTATTTTTTTGTTGTGTCCTATAACTGTTGCTCTATGGGGGTCGCATAGAATTATGGCAGCTCCCATATCAATAAGTTTATCGACAAAGAAAAGACGACTCTCAAACATTTTTTGATGAATAAGTACACTGCCTTTGGCTTGTGTTGCTGTAACTAACATAACGCTCAATAAATCAGGTGTTAAACCTGGCCATGGGGCATCGGCTATTGTCATTATTGAGCCGTCTAAAAAGCTTTGAATTTCGTAGTTTTCTTGGGGCGGAATGTGGATGTCGTCATTTTTTTTGTTCACAGTAATACCCAGTCTGCGAAATGCTTCAGGAATTATTCCAAGATTTTCATAATTTACATTTTTTATAGTAATATCAGAAGCCGTCATTGCTGCAAGTCCTATAAAACTTCCTACTTCTATCATATCCGGTAGTACGGTATGTTCTGTGCCTTGCAGGTTTTCAACACCTTTTATTATAAGCATATTTGAACCAATACCTGATATTTTTGCTCCCATTCGGTTAAGCATCCTGCATAATTGTTGAATATAAGGTTCGCAAGCTGCATTGTATATTGTAGTTTCGCCCTCTGCCAATACGGCAGCCATCAATATATTTGCTGTTCCTGTAACCGATGCTTCATCGAGCAACATATAGCTTCCTTTCAGTCTGCCTTTGGTTTCTACCGTGTAGCATGATGTTTGAGGTTTGTATTCAAATTTTGCTCCCAGATTTTGAAATCCTACAAAGTGTGTATCAAGTCTTCTACGTCCTATTTTGTCGCCTCCCGGCACCGGCAAAAAGGCTTTTCCAAATCGAGTCAAAAGTGGTCCGAGTATCATTACCGAGCCTCTCAATTTTGCTGCTTTGTCTCTGAATTCTTTAGCTTTCAGATAATCTGTATTTATATTATCGGCTTGAAAGGTGTAATCGTTAGGCTTATTTTTTGTGATTTTCACACTCATTTGCCCCAATAGGTCTATGAGGTTATTTACATCGTTTATGTTTGGGATGTTCTTAATTCTAACCGGTTCGGGCGTAAGCAGAATGGCACATAATACTTGCAATGCTTCATTTTTAGCCCCTTGCGGATGCAGTTCGCCATTTAATTTAAAACCGCCTTTTATTTGAAATGAACTCATATTCGTATTATCTTCTTTTGTTTTTTTTCTTCTTTTTGCGCTTTTGGAAATTTCCCGTAGACAGATTTTGTTTTTCACTTAATATTATACCTTCGGGTATTTTTACCTTACCTTTGGTTATTGTAGCTATATCTCTAAAAATATCTTCGTCTGATACATTTTGCTTATCATTCCATATCAGATATAATTTTTTCATGTGGTTTGCGGTAAGTGCCATAAGCAAATCTTTCTCTTCGCCGTCTTCCATTTCCGAAGCATATTTCAACAAATTTTCTACCGTGTATCCGTAGTGTTTGTATTGTATTTTATTTGAAAGGTATGGTATTTTTTCCGGTTTCGGAATTATCTCATCCTTAGAGGGTTTAGAGCCATCGGGGTATTTAATGTCCAATTTAAAATCTGACATTAAAAAAATGTGGTCGCGTAATTTATTTTTGTAGTCTTTTACTTCTTTGGCTTGCGGATTTAGTTGTTCTATAACTTTTATTATACTTTCTATATACTGCTCTTTTTCTTCGGGTTCTTCCATTTCAGTAAGTATTTCAACCATTCGTTGAATGTGTCTTCCGTATTCGGGCATTTTAAGTTTATTTCTGGAAGTATTGTAATCCATTGTTTTTTATTTTTAAAATATTATTAGGTGTGTCTTAAAATTTATATGCTTCGTTTGGGTAAGATAAATTTTTAAAAGAGCCGAACGATGTTCTATTGCACAATTTGGGTTTAAAGGACAAAGTTAAGAAATTTTGTTTAGAATAAAATAAAAGATTTGAGAAAAGTTAGTATATGGGAGCTACCTGTAAAGCCGAATGTAACTACACAACACCCACACAACCGGAAGTCTGCAAACATACAAACTTCCGGTAATTAAAAACATAAAAAACAAACAAATTATTTTCGGGTTTAACCTGCTTTTCTAACGTTTCGCTTTTTTAGAAAAACGTAAAAACACTTTAGACCTTTCAAGATATTCTCTTTCTTCGGTTGCAGTTATATTAATATCGACTTGCTTAATTTTATTTATCGGTTTAAAATTTTCACTCGTCTCCTTGCGGTGTAACCCTTTGAATGCATTTTCATTATAAAAATAAATTCGTTTCTCTTCCTTCAATTGGTCATGGGAGGTATTGGAGTCATAGTTAGGCTCAAACTGTTGAATAAATATAAAATACAATTTGCCATTATCAAAATAATAACTCTCAATAGAGCCATATCCCTCCTCGCCCATAGAGCATTCCGCTTTTCTCAAATTATTGCCGGTATCAAACCAAAATTTATACTCAATAGGCTTGTACGACTCCTCAGGAGTGTGATTGTAAACTCTCATTTTCAAGGATTTACTACTTTCTGTACTGTAAAACTTTTTACGCACATATTTTAATTTTTCGGCATTGGTTTGTGCCAAAATACTTACACCTGAAAATGTAAGTAACAAAATAGCTAATAATATTTTTCTCATTTTTTTATTATTTTTTTATATTAATTTGTTCTATAAAATGGTTCGTCTTCAAACACAAAAGTCTGTAAATCAACACACTACACCGTTTTGCAATAATTTAAAACCTTAATAACCCAACATCCCCTGCGGACAATTCTCCCAAAATGAGGAGTTGAATACTTTATGCTTAACGCAACTTTTTTAATTTATATTTTTCAAACAGTCTTTTTTATCAACAATTTCTTAAATTAAATCTAAAAAATATACATTTGTTGCTGAAAAATTAAATTATAGCTTTTTTTAATTGAAAATTGAGAGTTGAGAATTGAAAATTATGTTGGTAATCAGATAATTGCGGGTATACGCCCATAACATAAAGCTCTGATTATTAAATACTTATAAAAACAAATTGTTGTTTTATGATTGATTTAGAAAAAAGAATAAAGGCTTTTGACAAGTTGGGAATATTTTTATCTGAAAATAAAAATGAGCTTACAAAAGTGGCTGTAAATCCTTGGTTTACAGAAGATAATGTTGAATATGCCATAAACGTATGGGCGGAGCAACTGAAATACGAAAAAATAACAGACTGGGTAAAATCATATCCAAATATTGAACAAAAAAAGGATATAAAAAAAATAGCTGTCATAACTGCCGGCAATTTGCCTTTAGTCGAATTTCACGATTTTTTGTCGGTACTTATTGCAGGACATTCGTTTTATGGAAAATTATCGTCGAAAAATAACCGATTGCTGCCCTCTGTCGCAAAATTGCTAACAAAAGCAGAACCGGCTTTTGCCGAATACATAAAATTTGAAGAAGATAATATAGAAAATTTCGATGCCGTAATTGCAACAGGGAGTAATAATTCGGCACGTTATTTTGAACATTATTTCGGGAAATATCCTCATATTATAAGAAAAAATCGTAACTCGGTTGCTGTGCTTTCGGGCAAGGAAACAAACGAGGAACTTAAATTGCTGGCAGATGATATTTTTTTATACTTCGGGCTTGGTTGTCGCAATGTATCGAAGCTGTTTATACCCGCCGATTTCGAGCTTAATCGTATTTTTGCAAATGTGTTGCACAAACAGGCTGTTATCAATCATAACAAATATGCCAACAATTATGACTACAATCGTGCCGTGTACCTGATGAACCAAGAAAAATTCCTCGACAATGGTTTTATGCTTATGAAGGAAAGTAATAATTTTTCATCACCCATATCGGTAATTTATTACGAAAGATATGAAAATTTAAACGACGTGAAAAATATTTTAAAACTAAATACCGAAAATTTACAATGCGTAGTATCGCGGTCGGGTTTTATTGATAATTGTGTGCCTTTCGGCGAAAGCCAAAAACCAACGCTTAGCGATTATGCCGACCAAATTGATACGCTGGAGTTCTTATTGAACTGAGAATTGAAAGTTGAAAATTGAGAATGAAGCATTAACTACTAACACACTTATAACCAGAAACTTACAAAGGTAACTTATAAAGAAATATTAACATAAATACTTAATTTTCAATCCCTTAAAAAAAAGCAAAATTCTGAGGTTGCTTAAAAATTGTTTAGACTTATAAAAAAATATCATGGCACTTACAGTTATAGTATTAGCAGGTCCCACAGCCGTAGGAAAAACAGATTTGAGTATTCGTTTAGCTAAATTTCTACATACTGAAATAATATCAGCGGATTCTCGACAAGTGTATAAGGAAATGAACATAGGAACTGCTGTGCCTGAGGTTGAGCAACTTGCTGCTGTTAAGCATTATATGATTCAAAACAAAAGTGTGGAAAATTATTTCAGTGCGGGGCAATATGAATTAGAGGTGCTGGAAATATTGAAAAAACTTGAAAAAACACACAAATACGTAATCCTAACAGGTGGTTCAGGTATGTATATAGATGCTGTGTGTAGGGGGATAGACAAAATTCCGGCTGCTGACCTCGAAACGCGAGAAAAAGTAATAAAAAAATATGAGAGTGAAGGTATTGAAAGCATCCGTTTTGACTTAAAACGTATCGATCCGGAGTATTATCAAATCGTAGACCTTAACAATCCCAAACGTATAATGAAAGCCTTAGAGGTTTTTTATCAAACGGGCGAAAAATACTCCGCTTTGCGAGCAGGACACCAAAACAAACGTTTTTTCAATTGTAAGTATATAGTGTTGCAACGCGACAGGGCTGAACTTTATGACCGTATAAACAAACGTTGCGATTTAATGCTAGAAAAAGGTTGGTTGCAAGAGGTTGAAAAATTATTGCCTTATGCCAACACCAATGCTCTTAATACTGTGGGTTACAAAGAGTTATTTGCTTACCTTAGGGGCGAATATAGTTTAGAAAGGGCTAAAGAACTTATAAAACGTAACACAAGGCACTATGCAAAACGCCAAATTACATGGTTTAAAAGGTATGAAAATGCTGCTTTTTTTCATCCTGATAATGAAGATAAAATAAAAAATTCCTTAAAGTAAGCTCTGAAGAATTGAGAATTAATATAACCTCTGATTACCAAACATTTAGCAAAATAAAATGAATTTTGCGGATTGAAAGTAGGGGGGGATTTGCACCAACGTAGCCATAGCGTATATACATGTTGCCAACTGTTTATCAATCGTAATGAAATCGACATTTCACAATTCTTAATTCATCATCTTTAACTTGATAAATTAATCTATGTTCATCATTAATTCTTCTGGACCAATAACCTCTATAATTATGCTTTAAAGATTCTGGTTTACCTATACCCTTATATGGTTCTCGAGAAATATCCTTAATCAGCAAGTTTATCCTTTTCAGTATTTTTTTATCTGTTTTTTGCCAATACAAATAGTCTTCCCAAGATTCATCTACAAATACATATTTCATTCTTCAATCAAATTTTTTGTAAATGAATCTCCTTTTTTAAACTTAGCAATAGCTGAATCTAACCTCGCTTGATTACGTTTAGACGATAGCTCATGTTGAGTAGTAATTAGTGCGTTATACTCCTCTAATGAAATTATTACAATCCCTTTATTCTTACCTCTATTAACAATTAGAGTCTCAAAATTATCCGTTACTTTATTGAGGTAATTTTTAATATCTTTTCTAAAAGCTGAAATAGTTGTTGTAATCATATCTTATTTTTTGTATAAAAATATGTACTCTTTTTGATATATGCAATTTTTTATTGAATAAAAAGGAGCACTTCACACACGAGTAACAAAATGTTTATTTGTTATTTTTTTCTTTTTTTTATAGTTTCTTGAGCAGCTCATAGAATAGTTAAATTTCTATTTTCCAATTCTACTATATCATTTTCTGAATACTTAGATAAATTATGCAAATAAATGTAAATAAAGAAGATAAGACCGTTACAAGGTTGAAAATATTGATTTTTATAAATTTTTCAATGAAGCACAAAGACTTATAAGTTGTTGAAATAAAATGAGTTATAACTTTATTTTTACCTATAAAATATCTTTTACTAAATGTTTGATTATAAACTAATTACCCTTACAACGGTCATCACTTGTTTAAAGAGTTTTATCAGTACCTAATATATTCATTTTTACTTGCAATGATATTATTTTTTAATTATTCTTATCTATGTAAAAATGACAAATTCCATTTCAGTCTGTATATTTCATCAATGGTTCAGGCTTTACAATTAATTTTATTTCCACATAACAAAATAATAGCGAGGCTCTATAACAACACGCCGGCTTATTTACTTCATTCATGCGCGACAATTTATAATTCAGCCGGTATTAGAACACAATTTGTACCTCGTCTTTATGAGATTGTAAAGTGGCATTAAAATCGGCTGTCCAGCCGTCAATAAATACTTTTCCGCTTTTTATAGCGCTATTCAAATCGTCGTTTTTTACTTTATCTGAATTGGTGATGTAATAGTTCTTGCCAATCTTATAAATACAGTTTTCAAGCACAACTTCAGGGATTTGCGTAGGTTCGTCAATTCCAAGTTTGAAAATCATATTATAAATACGCGAAAGTGCATCAGGGCTTATTTCAGGAAACTTAATCGTTGTGTCTTCAATTTCTAAATTAGGAGCTTTCACTGTATCAAAAACCTTGAACCCAAGGTCGGGAATTTGTTTTTTATGCTCATCAAATATTCCCGATTTTGTGTTTTTTGCATTTATATCAAATTTTATTTTATCACCGGCTCGCCTCAAACGCTCAATGGTTATGCTCGAAATTACAGCAGGCAAATTGTTGTTTTTGCAAAATTTATAAGCCGGTTTCTTTTCGTTTACAGGTTCATCTATTTGACACAAAATGAACTTTCTGTTACCCCCGTCTTCGGCGTTTAGTTGCATTACGGCATGCCCCGTAGTTCCTGAGCCTGCAAAGAAATCCAATACTATATTATTTGAACTTTTATCAGTACTTAAGAGTAAAATTCTTTTTATCAATTCAACAGGTTTGGGATTGTTAAAAACCGAAATATTATCAAACATTTTTTTTATAAGTTGAGTGCCGTTTGTAGTTGTTTCTATATCATTCCATAGTGTTTTGGCAACCTTCCCCCTTTTTTGGGCTTCACTGATAAATCTTTTGCGCAGTGGTGCGCCTTCGCCTGTTTTGCCGAATATAATTCTATTGTCTTTTAATAATTCTTTGAACTTATTTTCGTCGTTTTTCCAACTACAATTTTCATTGGGCTTATACTCTTTTCCCGTTTTGGGGTTTACTATTGTGTACTGTTGATTTGGTCGCCAACCCCCAACCTGAAAAGGGTCGGCTTTCCAAGCACCTCGCGGGTCATTGTCGGGATTTTTAAAGCCTTCGCCATTGTCGGGCAATCTGAATTTATCTCTATTTTCAATAAAATAATCTGAACTTTTGAAATAGGTTAAAATATGGGTGTGTGAAACAGAAATTAGAGCTGTATTAGTAACTGATTTTGTGGAGTTCCAAATAATATCTGCACAAAAATTTTCTTCGCCAAACACCTCATCGCAAAGTAATTTCAAATTTGCCTGTTCATTGTCATCAATACTAATAAAAATAACGCCGTCCTTACTTAATAAATCTCTTGCCAATAAAAGCCTCGGATACATAAATGCCAACCAGCCATTATGACTTTTTTTGCTTCTAAAACTGAAATCCATACGTTCAAAATCGGCTTCGCTTAAATTTACTAATCCTAATATCTCGGCTTCCTCTTTGTTAAATTTATCGGGATATATAAATTCGTCGCTTGACGTATTATAGGGCGGATCGATGAAAATACATTTAATTTTTCTATTATAATGATGTCTCAAAATCTTCAAACTGTCAAGATTGTCGCCTTTCAAAACTAAATTTTGAGTGGTATCAATATTTTTGCTCAATTTTGTATTTAATTGTAACCCCTTTTCTGTTTTTTGAGCGTATTTGGCACGTGCAAAATGTCTACCCACAAAATTTAATCCGTAACCGTTTATTTTTTCATCAACAGGCAAACCTGCTGCGTTTTTTAACTCGGCAAGGTTAATTTCATTGTCTTTTATTATGTTCGGATAATTTTCTTTTAAAAAATTTATTAATTTGTTTTCGTTTTTATATATATTTACAACCGAAAAACCTTTATTCTCAGACTGTTTTTTTTTATTCATTTTTTTGTTTTTTTATTGTTATTGTAGAGGCGCAATTTTTTGCGTCTCTACAAGTCTTATAATCAAAACTTTACTTTTACACAACTAAATTCCTACGAATTATTTTTATAATTTCGTTACGAATTTGTCCCGGATTGTTACATAAAATTTTATTTTTAAAATTATAATCTAACGAATTAAAAATTTTGACGATAAACGAAAGCGGGGTTTGGGTTTTATCAGATAGATTTCGTACTAATTCTAAATAATCAATTCTACTTTTATATGAAATTGTATTGGTTAAATTTTCTGTAACCGCATCCTTTTCCGTAATTTTATTTACATTAAGTTCTGCGCGAATTGTTTGTAATAAAATCTCGTCAATATCTAAAGCCTCTACCTCTGTTTTTATTTCCATAACAAGCTGATTTTCAACACTTTCACTCATTTTATTCATTTTTAAAAAAGCATTTTCATCAATGGGTTTCCATGAATTTTCAGACGCTTTTTTACGGGTAGATTTTATCAAATATTTCTTCTCTTTTTTATTGTTTGCATTTTGAACATATTGTGATAGAGACTGGTCGGTTACAACTTTATCAAAAGAAAACGAATTACTCAAAATTTCGTTTTGAATACCCTCCACAAAACCCTGTTCTTTGTTTGAAACAACTACATCGAGATTATTAATTTTCCAAAAAGCATCTTGGTCGCCATTTAAAGATTTTAAGGTTTTGCGTTCTAAATTCTGATTAACACAAATACGCAATCCTCTCCCGACTTGTTGCAATTTTGAAATTTCGCTACCCTGATTTGACAACTTGCAAATAGTGAAAACATTGGGATTGTCCCAGCCTTCTTGCAATGCCCAAATTGAAAATATAAAACGAGTAGAACTCTCAAACGACAACAATTTCTTTTTATCTTTCAATATTTCATCAACTCCGGCTCTTATTTTTTCGTCTTTATTACCTTTGTCGCCCGAAAAATATCCTTTATGAACTTGTAAAACTCCGTCGTTGTCAAAATCGTTTTGTAAATATTTGTAATACGAACTTGTTTTGTCAAGCCTATCCCTTATTTCATTATATTGCAATTTATATTCTTCTTCAAAAATATTTTTCACTTTCGGATTTGCACCCCTAAAAAGTGTTGTATCACTTTCCATAAAAAACAATGTAAGCGCTTTTATTCCTTGCTCAAACAAAGTTTTTTCTTTATCAAAATGTATCCTTATTGTTTCTCTAATCATTCCTCGCAACGACGTACTCGGTAAAGAGTAATCTAACTTTACAATACTATCGTCTGCCAAAACAATGGCTTTTTTATTTATTTTTTTTATACTTTTCCCATTAAAAACTTCCCCTATTATCAATTCTCGCTTTGTGGAAATTCCATTTTTTGTGGTGTTCACAATGGCTTTTTTGTTTTCAATACCAATAAGCGTATCTTGATTTTCAACAATATCCTGTGTATAAACCACAATTTTTTTTACCAAATTTTGACGAAAAGATGAGATGCTATCCAACACATAAGCCACATTAGACAAGGGTAAGCTGTTTTTCTTCTTAGGAAAAGTTGCACCAAAACGCAGGTAATAATTATCGAAACCGACAAAGTATTTTTTAAAAGCATCGCCATCAAAACGATGAGGTTCATCCATTATAACAATCGGATTTAAGCGCTTCAAGCATTCCAAATATGATTTGGGAGGTTTTTGATTGTTTGCGAACAACTCGGGTGTGTGTATTTCATACTGCAAGGGGCGATTTAGAATATTATCGCGATGACTGAACGAGCTCGGTGTCATTACCAAAACCGATAAATGTGTGCTTCCAATGAATTGTTTTACTGCTGAAATATTACCGCCTTCATACACAAAAGTTTCAATTTCTTTTTCTTTCTCGTTGGCATACAGTGTTTTAAAGTACTCCCTTGTATCTGATAAGTTGGTTTTTGTTCCCTCACGAATGGAAACAGATGGTATGAGAATAATGAATTTTTTATATCCGAAATTTATATTTAGTTCAAAAATTGTTTTTATAAAAGTAAATGTTTTCCCGGTTCCGGTTTCCATCATTATATCAATATTTTTACCGTCTTTAACAGGAAATTTATAATTGTTTTTTTGATAATGTTTTGTTAGCAGCTCATAAAAATTTTGTTGTCGTAAATTTTCAAAAATATTTACTATATTATTTATGCAATCCTCTTGATAGGTTTGCAATTCATATTGAAATTGTTTTTTTTTAATTATTGTCATTTTTTAAAAAGTTACGAACTTAACACACTGACAATCAGGTACTTACAAATACAAAAACAGTGTATAACTTTATGATTATCAACCATTTACGAAGCCTATTTGAATTCCATAATAATTTTTTCTTGTTCTTTTTTGTCCCAATATTCTTGTACATCCATATTTACTTTAATTACTTCTATATTACAATTTGTGTTTTCTTTTGCTGCTTTTTCCCATATTTTTACGTGGTCTTTATTTAGTTTGCCTATCCAAACTGTCCAATATATAAGTAAATAAAAATCGGCAGGTTTCAAAGCGTTGATTGGCTCGCCTTTTAAGGTTTTAAAATTTTTAAGTATTTTATCAAGTTTTGCACTGTCGGGTTTATGATAGTTTTGGTTTAAATTAAGTTCGGGTATAAATTCAAAAAGACCGGCATTGCAGGCATCAGGCGTTTTTCTGTATTCTATGTAGTTACCGTTTCTGTCGTATATTGAGCAATCCGGTATGGCTCTTCCCTTCAACATAGATATAAAATTTTCGGCAGACACGCTTACAATATTGCTTGTATCTAATTTATATTTTTGTGCTTTTTTAATAATTGTTTTTTCATTTTCAATGTCAGGCTCTTTTATTCCGTATATTTTAAGCAAAATTGCTTTGCAACTCGGCAGTAACAATATCAAAAAAACGATAATTATTATATAATTTGATTGAGGTAATTTTTTCATACATTAAATATTTTACACTTTTTTAAGCTAAAAGGTAAAAAATAAAAAGACAAAATATAAGAAAAAACTAATTAGCGAGGAACGCCTTAAAGCCGTAAAACTCTAATAATCAACAACTTAAAACAACAAGCGTTATTATTTTTTTAAAATGAATAATATTGTCGGAGTTCTTTTTTAAGTAGTTCTATTGCTGTTTCAATGGGGCGTGTTTGCATTTCGTTATATTTTTCGAGTAGGGCTTTAAAAAACATAATTCCGAGACTTTCCGGATCAATATCGGCGGAGGTAAGATTTACCACTCGTATTACTTGTTCTTTTGCGTTCCTTATTGTTTGCCATGTAGACGAGCCTATGTAGAGCTGCTGCGATAAATTGTGGTCAAATTCTTCGCGAATTGTTTGTAAAATAAGTATTTTGGTTTGTGCCGCTGTTAAATTAGATGCTTTTAGTCTTTGAATAAGGGCTTCGGGATGTATTCTTTCCAATAAAAGTCCAAGTCTTTCGTATGCTTGTAGTCTTATTGGTGTTATCTGTTTGGCGTTTCCCATAAGGAGTTCGGTACGTTCGCGTCCTTTTTCTCTGTTTCTTTCGTGTTTTAACATCAAATACATTCCTACAAGTACAATGATAGCCGGAATGGCACTTTTTAAAATTTCAAAAATTTCGTTCATTTGTTTAAGTTTTAATTATTTTTTTCTTCAATTCCAAAGAATATAATTCGTGTTATATTTCCCATACGATCGTAGTGGGGTGCGTAATTTGCTTTCATATTTACAGGTTCGCCTTTTTTGGTGTATCTTATCACTTTTCGCTCTATTGATTTGCCTGTTTTCACTTGTTCTATGATATCTTTAAGCTCGGCTTTTTCTTCTTTCACTAAGTCAAAAATATTAGTACCTATAAGGTCTTTTTCGGTATAGCCCGTTATGTTGTAGTAGCGGTCGTTTGCCGAAATAAATTTGCCGTCGGGTGAGTATAGCATAACGAGTACGGTTTTGTTTATAGCTTCAATCAAACTGCTGAGTTCGGCTTCTTTTTCCGACAGTTCTATTGTTTTTTTATTTGACAACTCAAGCAAAGTTTCTGTATGTGTTTGTATTTCAGCTGTATTCAAGGTTGAGCCTATGGTCTCATTCAATTGTTCTATAAAATTTAAAATATATTCGTCGGGACGTTTCATAAAACTTATTTCTATTACAGCAACAAGTTTCCCTTGAGCAAATATTGGAAATAATGCTGCAAATCCCGGTTTTGATTTTCCCATCCCGCTGCCTATTGTCATATAATCATCGGGCAATTTTTCAAGATATATTTTTTTTCTTTCTCGCGCACAAGTTCCCGGCATTCCTTCGCCTATATTGAATTTTACGTTAATTGAGCGTTTTTCTTCGTATGCGTATGCTCCTGTTACTTCGAGATATTCGTTGTCATTGCTATCTGTTCTTTTAATGTATATTGCACCCATCAGGGCATCTGTGTATTTCACTATGGTACGTATGAACTTATAACTTAACTCTTTGGTTTCATTATTACTTTTTTGTTGTACCTCTGTAATTTCAAGTAATCCTTTACGTTTCCAAGCTCTTTGACTACTCAGGTCTTTTTCTTGCTTATTTTCAGCCTCTATTTCTTGTAACTTTTTATTTATTTTGTTCAGACTATCTGCCGTAATATCTAAACTACTCAAGGGTTTTATATCTTGCATATAATCATTATTAACTATTGCCTTTGCAGTATTACTTATTTCATTACGCCTTTTTATTACTTGATTAAAAACTCTTGAAAGTTTATTTATTTCGGGATATGGTGTTTCTTCGTCAAAGTTATTATTTTCGCCTATCATAAAGCTTTCGGCTTGGTCAAATAGTTTGTTTAAGTGTCTAAAAAATAGTTCTATGACTAAAATAATAAATATAAAAATAAAAAGCCATATTACAGCCGCCCATATCAAAGCATGTCCTCCTTCTATTGTTATATCTTGCATTATATTTTTGTCGGAAGCATAAATTAGAAGTAACCATTGGTTTAGGTTGTTATTGAAATTTACTTTTGAAAATGTTATAATTTTTTCAGGCATTTCTTCTTCTTCGACACCTGCTATCATTACCTCGTATATTTTGGTTTCTACGTTTTTAACCAATTGTATGTCTTTACCTTTAAGGTAGTTTTTATCTGTTACAGATAAGAATTCTTCTTTTCCCGATATTAGCACACTTTTTATGTGTTGTTTATAGTTGCGTGTTTCTTGTATTATTTCATTTATCTTGTCTAAAGAGAAAAACACCCTTATATATCCTGAATAAAGTCCTGCATTTTTCAATGAAGCTGTTATTGAATAAACAAAATACTCACCTCCTGATATTTGAATAAATTCAGGTGATTGAAACACATTTTTATATATAATTTCGCTTTCTGTTGGTACGGGAGGTAATTTTTTATATAGCTTTTGGTCTGTTTCAAGATTGTATCCATTCGGAATTTTGTATATAAATATATGCTTACTGTCTTTGTTTTTCGACACAGTTGAATTTCCTGTTTGCGTATTAAAATATTCAATCATTATAAGCTCTTCGGGCAGTGTTTTTGATTGAAATAATTTTTTTAAGTATTCTACCTTTTTTAAAAAAACTTCGGTTTTGTCATTATCTAATCCGGCTGCTATAAATTCGGTGGTTTTAAAGTTATGGTCTAACTGAGAACTTATGAGTGCTGCATTTTTTTCAGCAACTATTTTAAGAGTGCTGCGTGTAATCTGTAAGGTTGTTTGTTTAAACACAAAACTTACATATAAAGCACTGGCTAACAAGGCTATAAATGCTATAAAACTGATTAAAACTACCAGTTTAACTTGAAAATTTACAGCAATTATTTTTTTGAGTTTCATTATTCTATTTCTGTTTTTTGCGCCATTAACAGTATTGAGCTTATTCTTCCTCTGGCGTTTCGTACAGGGGAGTATATTACTGAAAATTTTATGCTTTTATTTTTTTGTAAAGAAATGGTTTCTATTTTATATTTTATCATTCCTTTTGAGATGTCTCTAAAAAAGCCTCCATACTCATCAATATAGTTTTCGCAAACTACAAAATCTCGGTGTCGTTTATTTATCCAGCTTTCCAAGTCGGCATCGAAAAGGTCGAGCATATTTGTATTTATACTCATAACTTCACCATACAAATTAAGTTCTATAAGGAAAGCAGCTTTTTTTATTGAGTTTATTATTTCAATTTTCTCGTTCAATGCCTTGTCTATTCTTCTGTTTTGTCGACGGTGGGTTGTAATTTTTTCTTCCAATTCGGCACGTTGAAAATCAATTTGTTTTGACTGTTCCTTGGTTTGAAGTAATAACTTTTCTAATTGTTTACTGTTTTTTATGTTTGAAATTGTTGATGCAATATTTTCGCCTATTTCTTCAATAAATTTTATTTGATAACTTTGAATTTCTTTTATTGATGCTATTTCTATAACTGCCTGAATTTCACTATTAAAAATAAGTGGTATTATAGCGAGGGTTTTAGGGTTTATCTCGCCAAATCCGCCACTAATTTTGGTGTATTCTTTTGGCAAATCTTTTAGCAAAAAACTTTCTTTTTCAATTACGGCTCTACCTATAAGACTATCTTTTGCAGGTATTTTTTCCTCAAAAAAACGCTCTTCGTTATATGCAAATGCCGCTTTCAGTTCCAAATATTGTTTTTCGTCGTGTTCGGTAAGTAGAAAAAATCCTATTTGGTCGACTTCCAAAACTTCATAAATGATTTTTATAACTTTCAGCGCCATTGATTTTATTTCAGAGGCATATTGCAGCATATCGTTAATGGCATTTTTACCATTATCGGTTTTCTTTTTCAAATCGGAAGTAAATTTTCGAATTAATCGTTTTTCCCTTGCTCGTTCTTTTTGTTTTTTCAATTCAAGAATTGCTTGTCCGGGCAGGTCAAAAGGTGCAGGTTCATAGTCATTGTCCGAATTGTTTTCGAGTATTGATTTTGCAAAGCCTGTAAGTTTATCCAAGTAGTTGGCTATGAGTAATAAACTTTCGCCACTTGAATTTTTTGGAGCTTTGTATTTTGCTTCGGCAATTTCGCCAACTGCCAAATGTTGTGCCGAGGCTATCACTGCATTATAACGGTTCATATATTGCATAACAAAAAAATAAAACCATGCAATAACAACTATGCCTACTGCTACGAATACAAGTATTATAAAACCGTTAGATTTACCCAAAGGATTATTGAACGTATTGTCCGGCACTGTAATTCCGGCATACATATCGGTTTCGGGAATATATGCGTAATAGATAAGTACGCCATCGGGGTTTTCTATATTAAAAAATCGGTAATATATTTCGGAATAATTTGAGCGAGAATTAAATAAGGCTTGTAATAGCAAGGGGTCGCGCATTGCATCGCTTATTTTGTTACGCAATATGGGAGTTCCATCTGATTTTATGAGAAAAAGATTTTCATCTGAATTTTTATTCGATTTAAAAGTTTTACTCAAATAGCCGGAAATACCTTCGTCTATTCCGCATCTTATACAGCCTCGTAGTTTACCGGCAATTTTCAATGGTTTATATAAAAAAATTCGCGAATCATAGTCAGTAACTACTCGCTCTTGATAATTAACTCCTCTTTCAATACTTTGTGCCACAGGATTTGACAAATGTATAAACTCAGGCAAAAATGCTCCTCTATTCCTATAATTATCAAGCACTTGAACATAGCCGTCTTTAACTCGTACATATATGTTAAAGTGTCCATTTGTTAGTTTTCTTATTTTTTTAGGAAGTTCTTTATCTCCCAATATTTCTTGACTATCTTTCAAAACTACCGGAACATATTTTGTTTCTAAACTTCCATTGGCTACCAGCTTTGTTTTTACGGCAACACTGTCTTCCAATACTATTTTTATTCTTGATTTTACATCAACAATAGCTTCCGCAGAAGTAAAAACGGTTTGCAGTTGCCGTTCGCGAATAAGCATTATATTTGAAATACTTTCTTTCAGATAATTAACTTGTTTGTTGATATTTTGCAACTTCAATTCCTTGAAATTTTTATAAACTATACGGTCAATAAACCCATAAGTGAAACCTAACAACACTAATGAAGTAATTGCAAAAAAAACTATCGCTTTATATTTTCTGTATTTTCTAAAATTCATTTACATATTTATCAACAACTCAACAACCTCTCGTAACATACTCATAATCAAAACATTACCACTCTAAAACTATATACATAATAATTAAGGACTTATGTCAATTGGCTGCGTTAAGAACAGTGTTATGTTTTTTTTTATTTATTTTTTATTGCTTCTGTTTCTTTGTTTCTCATAAGAATAATTTTTTCATATCTGTTACCATCGTTATATTCGGGTTTAGTATATCTTCCCAAATATTTTTTGTTTTTAATGTATTTTTTAATTTCCATACTACCTTTTATGCGGTTCTTCCTCCTCCATTAGGTTTATAATTCCCATTGTGCGCACGGAAACTGTTGTTACACGTTTTATTAAATCAATTACAGTTTCCTTATAATCCGCAAATTTATAGGTATCAAATTGTTCAGCTATGGTTTTATCTCTTGTTTTTTTTTCTTTATATTGGTCTAATATCCAGTCAATTGCACTACGACTACCTAATTTGTAGTCAAATGCAATTTTGGGAATATCTATTATACTTGTGTTTTCATCAAGAAATATTTCGCCTGTTTCCTTATCGCGATGTAGTTTAGCTTTGGGATTTTCTTTCTTATTTTTTTCTTCTTTTATCTTGACCTCAAAAGGCTCAACTTGCTCATAATTGATATGTAAATCCATCAATTCTTGTCCCCATTCTACCCACTTGTAAAAATTGGTATAAAATGGCAAACGAGGCAACTCTCGCTTTAAATTAAATTCATATTTTTTGCGATATGCCGGATTGTGCAAAACTCCGTAGGTATAATAAAAAATATCTTCTTTACTGATTTTTTCGTTTTCGTAATGCTCGATAAATTGTTTTAACCCCCAATCGGTGATATTGTCTATGCGGTTGCCTTCTTTGTCGTAACTAAATAGAGCTAATCCAACAGTATCTCTTGAACCGTATCCGTAATCGAATAATAAAGTAGAAACTTGAACAGCAAAATCAACTTGTTTATGTGCGGTTACACAAATTATTTTGTTTGTTTTGTCTAAATTTTGTCCGAAAATAAATTTATTTTTATAGAATCTGTGGACAATAATTTTACCTGAATAAAAATATTTTTTTACGAAAGGTCTGTATAATGCCTTTATCATGTGTTCTCTTTTATAATTTAAGACAGAACCACGTATCATGTGATTTTCAAGTTCTGAAGTCCATTTAATTTTTCTATCAACAAAATTATTTGTCTTTTGTTTTTTGTCAGATGTAGACCAACGTTTTTTTTCAGATTTGAAAAAACCACAAAAAAATTTCACTTTTTTTATCAATTTTTTTTCATCAAAATCATAAACCCACTCATCTCTTGCCGTAATAACTCCTAATGAAAATAATTTAAAAATTGCTTTTTCTTCGTTTTGATGCTTTGAAAATTTAGTTTCCTTGTTCGCAATTGGCAATAGTGTTTCAAAATCATTTTCGGGTATAGCTATCCAATTATTATTTTTATCGGGATAAATATTGTCAAAAACTATGTATTCTAATTTGTTGGAAATTAGCCAATTCAATTTATCATCTTTGCGTATTTCGTCCGGTAGACTGTGGTACTTTATTCTGCAATTTAGTTTCTCCGGTCTTACTTTTTTTACCAAAAACATTATCGCCACACCTGTTTGTATGCCAAAAACATTGTGGGTTGTTCCTGCTATTTTCGGATTTTTACGCACATCACTTTGAGTATCCAAAATGTAAGCATAGTCAAACTCTCGCTGCACTATTTTTCGGAAACCGTCAAACGTCCTACTTTCTATAAAACTACGATTTGTTACAAATGCAATAATTCCGTTTTTATCTATTCTGTCCATCGCCCAACGATAAAAACGAGCGTACATATCATAAACTTTTGTCTTTTGAGCAGTACTCTGTTTTATATAGGTGTCTTTAATTCTTTGGTCAATTTCTTTGTATATTCTGTTTTTATTGTTGTCGTTTTCGTTTTGTTGATTGACATTATACGGCGGATTACCTATTATTACCGAAATTTCATTACTGTTCTGTCGTTTTATGCGTTCAAGGTTTTCGGCTGTCATTGCAAACAATTTACCTTGTTTCCCTCGATAGTCAAAGCCCAAATTATCCAGCGTATCTACAAATACAATATTTTCAAATGGTTCGTATTCTTGCATTTTTTGTTGGTAGGTAAACTCTATATTCAGGTTTGCAATATAATAAGGTAAAATTGCTACTTCGTTGCAATGAATTTCGTTTATGTATTTGTATTTCAAAAATTGGGGCGGAATATGTTCTATAATGTCCGTAATAAAAGTTCCTGTTCCTGTTGCCGGGTCGAGTATTTTTACGTTTTTGTCGGCAAGGCTTTTGCCAAAATGTTTTTCGAGCAAATAATCGGTGCTTTCTACCATAAACTTAACTACCTCGTTGGGTGTATAAACCACTCCCAAACGGTCAGCTCCTTTGGGATTGTAAGCCTTGTAGAAAGTTTCGTAAATTACTTTCAGAAATTTTTGTTTTTC
>PDWI01002618.1_pt1 | contig 37527 bp, 29 predicted proteins | sample 1430891 | NCBI WGS metagenome assembly PDWI01 (sample SAMN01162508, study PRJNA174530) | Oral metagenome, whole genome shotgun sequencing project. | biome: Marine environment; feature: Marine mammal; material: Swab sample of the gingival sulcus; isolation source: swab sample of gingival sulcus... | reverse complement strand
CTATAATAGTTAACTACCGATAACTTAAAACTTGTATCATATTTGCTCATATTCAAACCCCGAAAATTGTGTCCAACTTTTGGGGGGCAGTTCATTCTGTATAGCGGAATAAATCAATAATTGATACACAAAGACAGTGCGAGACGGCGTAACGCCGTAACAATTGTTAAGCTATTTCGCCACATATATCAGAATGACGGTACCTTTTTGGTGTTTACGAGGAAAATCTAATACACATCTCTCACATAACGTTTTGCTTTTTTCATCGCATCAACGTAAGCTTTCACACCCAACTCATCTAATCCGCCATGCTCTGCAATAATGGCGTGCAACGTTTTATCGACATCCTTTGCCATGCGATTGGCATCACCACAAACATAAAAATACGCACCGCGTTCTAGCCATTCAAAAAGTTCCTTGCCCTGCTCTGCCATACGCGTTTGTACGTAAACTTTCTCCGCTTGGTCGCGAGAAAAAGCCAAATCTAATCGCGTCAACAATCCTGATTCCTGCCACCCCGTTAATTCATCGCGGTAAACAAAATCATTTTTTTCTTCTCTATCGCCAAAGAACAGCCAATTATCCCCTTTCGCTTGACGAACCTCTCTTTCTTCTAAGAAAGCTCTAAATGGTGCAATACCCGTTCCAGGGCCGACCATAATCATTGGGCAATCATCATCTTTTGGCACAGTAAAGTGCTTATTGGGAGAAAAATAGCACGGTACAGTATCACCAACAGAAACACTGTCCGCTAACCAAGTAGAACACACACCCAAGTATTCGCGATCTTTTTCGATGGTTTTATTTTCCAACTGATAACGCACGCTACCGACGGTTAAATGAACTTGCTTATCGTGCTTATTCATACTGGATGAAATTGAGTAAGCTCTCGGTGCCAGTGGTTTCAGTAATGGCAATAAAGTGTCAACTTCAAATGCAGCCTGAGGATAGCGTTTTAATAAATAAATAATGTCTTTACCATAAATAAAGTTATCTAATTGCTCACGCTGATCAAGTAAAACTAATAATTTTGTATTGCCACTGCGTTCAGCAATCGCCTGCACCAACTCAATTGATGGATTTCGTATTTCCAATTTATCAGTAAATAACTCGCCCAAAGTAATATCTTTCTCACGCCATTGAACAATATCATCTGCTTTCGCTTTTAAAACATCCAACAGTTCTTCTACTAACTGCTGATGATTACGCGGCAGTAAATTTAACATAGCACCCACTTGGTAGGTTTCACCACTATCACCCAAGTCGAATTCGTAATGCACGATTTCCTTGCCTGATTGCGGACTAGTTAAAGTTTTCTTAGTCAGCAGCGTTGCCAACAGTGGGTTTTTACGCGTATATTGGCTAGGCATTTTTGCCACTTGTTTTTGTGGTGCTTCAGCGAGTTTTTGACTACCTTTTTGACTGATTATTGGTAAAACATTAGCTGACCAAGTATTCGCATCGTCTTCAAAATCCACATCACAATCAACCCGCTCTGCGATGCGTTCCGCACCCAGTTGTTCTAAGCGAGCATCCCATAACTTACCTGCCTCACAAAACTCATCATAAGCTGTATCGCCCAGTGCTAAGACAGAGAAAAACGTTGCTTCCAAACGAGGTGCATCCTCAGCTGAAATATTTTCCCACAGCGTTTCCGCATTATCTGGCATTTCCCCTTCGCCATAAGTGCTGGTAATAATTAACAAACGTTCAATGGAGACCAAATCAGCAACATCAATATCGCCCATATCAATCACTTGTGCGGTTAAGCCATAGTTTTTAGCCAATTCAGCACAGCTATAGGCCACCGATTCGGCATTACCCGTTTGAGAACCATACAGAATTGCCAGAGGCAAACCAATTTCTACATCTTCCGCAAAATCTTTACGGATGACGGCTTGTTGAGAAAATCCTGACAGCAAGCCATCTAACCAAATACGTTGTCCATCTGATAATGGCAAATCTTTACCTGAAAAAGGAAGTTTTAATTTTTTCATTGTCTATTCCTATCTGTTACTTACGCCGCTTTGGCTAATTCAGCCAACTGCTCATTTAATACTTCACTGTAGTATGCTGACAAATAGCGGTTAATACTACCCGTTTCAGCCATTGCCAAATCAATACGCTTACGGCGTGACGCCACCCATATGTCAATACTATCCAGTAAGCTATCATTAACAGCCCGCTGTGACATCGCCGCCGTGAAATCAGCCAAACGCTTATCAGCTATCATAGGAATCATAGCTTCATCACTCACCCCAACAATCGCCAATTTAATGTCCTTACTTAACTGTTCAATCAAACGATAATCTTGATTAACAATTATCTCTTTAGGCGTCAGTTTTTCTTCGCAAGAAACTTTTTCGGCAATCTTCATCGCTCGCATAAAAATTCCCGCAGTTGTTGTCAGTTGGCTACTTAACTCCACATTACTGTCATCGTAACTTGGCACTTTCCCATCAAATAACGCTTTTTCCTCAGTGTAAGCATTTGCAATAACCTCAACCAAACGCCTACTTGTATCGCCAGACAGCTCTTCAACCCAAGATTTAGTATCTAAATTTTCTTGTAAAACCGTCAAACAGTGATTGGCGTACCATGCTTTAGGAATCAAGATGTAAAAATCTTTTTTGCTATTTTCCCAATCAGATAGTATCGACCGTACACGAGGTGAATGCGTACGACGACGATGGGCTTTTAAATATCTCAATAACGCCGTCTCCTGTTGCGCCATAAATTCGCTATCAGCATCGGCAAAATGTCGACAAATCACTGAGTCTTTAGAGCATTTTTGAGCAATTTGACCACTTGGATCATATTGGAAAGCGATACCGCCACTCATACCATTGGCAAAACCTTTTCCGTAACCACCTAAATTAATCACCACGCCGCCAGTCATATACTCGCAGGCAAAGTCCCCTACACCTTCAACGACAGCAAACGCACCTGAATTACGAACACCAAATCGGTCACCAGCCTGACCTTCGACAAACAAACGACCACCTGTTGCACCAAATAAGGCAAAATTACCAATCAGCACATTGCCTTGGCGGTCATTCCATTGTTGGCTATCGACGTCACCACCGCCTGGGCTTTTAATCACCAAGCGACCACCTGACATCGATTTCCCTACACCATCATTACAAGTACCGCGATGGATTAGCGTTATCCCCGTGTTATTGAAAGCACCAAAACTTTGTCCAGCCGATCGATACGTATTAATCGTAATCGTTGAATCATTCAAAACGTAGCGACCATTGTCTAAACGCTGAACCAAATGACTTTGACAAATATCTGGCGTTTCAGTATTTAACCAGCGTTCAATATCGATACTTAAACGTCCACCAAAACTTTTATGGGTATTGGATAATTGGTACTCACCCAGGTTTTGTGGTGCAAAAGGTTCTTGCCCGTCCCAAGCTTGTTGTAGCCAATCAAACATTTCTTCATCTAGTTCATAGTCCGCTTGTAAATAAATAGGATTATCAACATGAACGTTCTTAGCACGATAAAGTAATGACGACATGTCCAAATGTCCCACAATATTTTTATGCTCAATAAGGTGTAGTAAATCCGTACGACCGCGAATTTCACGCAAGGATTTCATGCCCATTGAAGCAAGAATTTCTCGCACTTCATGTGCCATATTGACTAAATACTGAGCCAATGATTTTGGATCACCATCAAAAACTTCCGGGTTAGTTGTCAGACCAGCAGGACATTTAACATTACAATTTTTTGCCATAACGCACTTCAACATCATAAGTGCAGCGGTTCCCATCTCAAAAGAATCAGCACCCATCATCGCTGACTTGACAATATCGCTACCAATTTGATGTGCATTTGAACAACGCAAAATCACCTTATCACGAAAACCATTTTCGCATAGTGCTTGATGAACTTCTGCAATACCGAGTTCTGCAATACGTCCTGTGTGTTTTAAACTGGTTACCTGAGCAGCACCCGTACCACCAGTATTACCTGCGATATTAATAATATCTGCACCTGCTTTGGCAACGCCCACAGCGATTGTACCGATACCTTCCGTTGAAACCAGTTTAACAATCACTTTCACACGAGCCGCTTTGGCATCGTGAATCAACTGTGCCAAATCTTCAATAGAATACGTATCGTGGTGTGGCGGTGGAGAAACCAACTCAACTCGCGGTGTTCCACCACGTAGTGCCGCAATTTCCACGGTGACTTTTTTATCTGGTAACTGACCACCTTCGCCTGGTTTTGCTCCTTGGGCAATTTTGATTTCCAACTCTTCCAGCATTGGGTCAGCTAAGTAACCCGTCCAAACCCCAAAGCGGCCCGAAGCAATCTGCTTCACTTTACTGCCTTTTAAACTGTTATAACGAGATAAGCTTTCGCCGCCTTCTCCGCAGTTTGATTTACCGCCCACCATATTAACGGCGGTGGCGATTGCTTCGTGAGTTTTCGTAATTAACGAGCCGTGGCTCATCGCACCTGTCACCAGATTCGGTAGAATGTCACTGGCCAATTGTGTTTCTGACAAGTCTACGGGGGCATCAACACTCACCACCTTACTGAAAAATTCTGCTAATTCCCCGTCAACTTTAAGCACACAATGCTCGTCGCTGACCTCAACAGGTTGAAACTCACCACTCAATACCGATTTCAAACCATCTAATAATGCTGTGTACCGAGAAGCCGAGCCATCCGTTAATTTCAAGATAATTTGACTTTTTTCATCGCCATCATCAAATAGTACCGTCATTCCAATAAAGGCAATCGCGATATTTCCAGCAAGGTTAATCCGCTCAAAAGCCTGCTGAAAATCCTTTACAGTCTCCAAATGACGGACATCCACTGGAAACCCTAATACATCACGTAATGCCGCAGGACGGAAACTCCGCTCAGTCGACACATCTTTACTAAACGCTCGATACCCCTCGGTAATTTTATGTCGATTAATTTCGTCAACTGTAAATTTTTTCGCCTGCAACAGCTGGCTGTCCTCAGTTGGCGGAACGACAACCGCAGGTACACTGTCTGCTTCGTTTTCAAGCACTTCCGTTGGGCTTTCTACCAGCTGAACATCTTCACCTGTCATACCCGTATAGGCTTTTACTGCAATATTACCAAAGGTATGCCCTGCTCCTTCCTGGCGTTCTTTAAACAACCCCAACAATGGCATTGTTTGGTCTTGGTCATTAATAACACTAAGCATTTTGTGGTGCCAGTTAATACTGCTTAGGACAATATCGCTAAATGTCGCTCCAGCCAGTGGAGAATGGATATGAGGGAAAATTTCTTTTAAACAAGCATCATTGGTATCTAAGAAACTCGCCTCAAAAAATTCCCCACCAATATAGCTTTCTACCGTACATAAGCCAATTTTACCCATGGTTTTGAGCAATGATTTTTCAACAGCTTTTTGGAATTTACTCAATGCACTAGCAATCTTATCTATTTCTTTGCCGAATAAAACCACCGAACGCTCATAAGCAGTCACAGGAAATACAGCAGACGCACCAAAACCCAGCAATACCGCAATATCATGCGTGGAACAAACCTGCCCCGTCGCGTAAATCAAGCTACCCTCAAAACGCAATCCCTTCTTCACCAGTTGTTGGTTAATGGCGGCAATGGTTAGAACCGCTGGCAAGGCAACGTGAGTTTCATCAATATTACTATCATCTAAGAAAATAATATCTTTACCATCAGCCAAACAATCAATGACCTGCTGACAAACTTTTTCCAAAGCCCCTTTCATGGCGGCTTCATACTCAGGTAAAGTTTTATTTTTCTCGTAAGGGTACAACGTTTCAATCACCGCAACGCCCAATTTACCCTGTTTGCCAGCCTCGACAATTTGTAAAACTTGCTGAGGTTGCAAAATAGGAGAATCTAAAACTAATTGATGATTATCGTGGTGTTTAAAAGATGGCTTTCCGCCCAGTGTGACACGCAAAGTCATGCCATCACTCTCGCGGATAGAATCCAACGGCGGATTAGTCACCTGAGCAAAACGCTGAGTAAAGTAACGGAACAAACCGCCTTCATCACCAGACAAGCCACTAGGTGCAGTACCATAACCCATGGCGGAAACTTTTTCAGCACCTGTTTGCAGCATGGGATCTAGCATAAATTTGAAACTTTCTTGGTTGAGCCCATAAGCCACATGTCGAGCTGGCATAGACAAATCGTAACTAGGGCGGTAATCCGAAAGCGTCACCGTCGGCAAATGTTTTAAGCGATAGCGAGCTTGATTGAGCAGTTCTGTATAATTTTTTTCCGCCGCCATTTTCTCTAAAATTTCATCAGAGTAACAAATGCGACCATCAGTATGGTCGAATTGAATCATGCCACCTGCTTCAATTCGCCCACGCTTAATGACTTCATCGGGTGGGAAGTGAATTTGTCCTGCTTCTGACATCACCGCCAAATAATCATTGGTTTCTACACTACGAAGCGGACGCAAACCTAAGCGGTCCAGTCTTGCCCCAATTTTTATGCCATCACAGAAAACAATGGCCGCTGGTCCATCATTTTTTTCTTCAAATAAAGAAAAATACGCCAACATATCTCGCACTGCTTGCGAATAGGTACCGTCATTCTCCCACGCAGGCGGCATCATCTGTAAAATCGCTGTGTCAACAGCCAAATTATCTTCATGAATGCGACGCATCAAAGTCTGATCCAATCGTGCCGAGTCAGATTGCCCAGGAGGGAAAATCAATGTTTTGCCGTGATGTCTGGCAATTGCATCCTCACTCAAACGGTTTTTGCGATCCGTATTGAGTTCGCCATTGTGTGCCATTCGTCTAAATGGTTGCGCAAAAAAGATATTAGGTGCAGTATTTGTCGAAAAACGCGTATGAAAAAATAGCATCGACACGCGATGACGGGCATCGGATAAGTCCTTAAAATAGGGAATTACTTCCCAAGAATTTAGCAGACCTTTATAAACTTGGGTTCTGGCACTCATAGACAAGGCATAAAAGCCCTCATATTGCTCATCTTTAAAAGCAATATTTTCCAACTCAATCAGAGCAGCCCGAATGCGGTGACTAAAATCATCCCAATTTTGACAGTCAGACGGTCTGGAAAAAACCCATTGCAAAATTGGCTGCTGGGCTTTTTGGCTATATTCATTTAATGCCGCATTGTCCACTGGCACAATACGCTCTAATAGTAGCGAAAAGTTATATTGTGTAAAAATCTGAGTTAATAAGTCATAACAGGCTTGGTAAGCTTTAGGAGCATTCGTTTGATCTGGCATAAAAAAATTAGCCACCCCAAACTCACCTGCTTGCAAACTAGGCGTATTGGTCAATTCTCGATAAAAATTTACCGACAAGTCAATATTGACACCTGCGCCATCACCAACGCCATTGGCATTCATACCACCACGATGAGGTACTTTGCACAAGGCCTGATTAGCATACTCTAAAATCTTATGTGTTTGTTTACTGTGTTTATTGGTGATAAATCCTACACCACAGCTGTCATGGTCGTGTTGTTGATTATATAGTTTGTTATTCATGACGTATCCCTACCTTACTCTTAATTTCTTTATAATGGTTATAATTATTATTTTTCAATAAAATCAAATAATAGAGGCCGTATTATATAATTTAAGCCCATAAGCTTCTTGTCGCGGAACGACAATTTTCATCATAATATATAGTCAAGTTACATGATTATAGTTGTGAAAAAATCTGTCACCATATAAGCTCATACAACCTCTAGAAAGGGAATTTGCACTCCCTACTTTCTATTTACTATACAACAAATAAAAAATAGCTATAAATAAAACAAAAAAACAGCCAGACAAAAAGTAATAACATTAATTACTTTTTGTCTGGCTGTTTTTATAAAATGCGCGCCTGGCGGGAGTCGAACCCACTACCTCAGCCTCCGGAGGGCTGCGCTCTATCCAAATGAGCTACAGACGCATAAACTGCTATAAGACATTGTTATAGTCAAACCACAGACTATATAATTTTCAATCTTAAATTTATCTCACCAAGACTTTAGCTGGCCATTTTTTCCGATAAGACCGAAAGCAAGGCATGGAATGATTTCTCAAAAGCAATAACCCCATCACGCTCAAGTTTTTGCGTAATCAAATCCAAATCAACACCATACTGAGGCAATAACTCTATCAATGCTTTGGCCTCTGGCACGCCTTGAGTAATGGTTTCCGCAATCTTACCATGATCTTTAAAGGCATGATAAGTTTCTGGTGGCACAGTATTGACCGTATCTTGACCAATTAACTCCTCGACATACAAAACATCAGAATAGCTAGGATCTTTTGTACCTGTGCTTGCCCATAGCAAACGCTGTGGTTTTGCCCCAACCATTTCCAAACGCTTCCATTGCTCGCTTTGCAAAAGATTGAGATAAGCATCGTAAGCAAGTTTCGCATTAGCAATGGCAACTTTTCCTTTCAGCTCTGGATTAGTGCTTTCTAGCACTTTATCCGCACTCACATCAATACGCGAAATAAAGAAACTGGCAACACTGCGAATATTTTCAACTGGCAAGCCCATTTCCGCACGTTTTTGCAAACCACGCATATAAGCTTTGAAGACTTCCACATAACGCTCTACCGAGAATAACAACGTAACGTTAATATTTAACCCCAAGTAAGTCAGCTGCTCAATAGCCACCAAGCCTTTTTCCGTGCCTGGTACTTTTATCATCGCATTGGCTTGACCCAATTTTTGGTTCAGGATTAGAGCCTCTTCAATGGTTCTCTCTGAGTCGTAAGCCAAGTTGGGAGAAACCTCCAAACTAACCATACCGTCATCGCCATTGGTCTTGTCATAGATAGGACGCATTGCCACACAAGCTTCAGCGATATCTTTAACGGCTAATTCAAAAAAGGCTTCTTTAGGTGAACCAACAGTTTCTTTAATTGATTGCAACTGAGCTAAATAGCTAGAGTTATCGCTTGCAAGTGCTTTTTCAAAGATTGCTGGGTTAGAAGTCACACCACGCAAGTCATCAGTTTCAATCAACTTATTCAACTCACCTGACTCCAGCATATCGCGACTAATATTGTCATACCAGACGCTTTGCCCAAACGCAGACAATTCAGCAATAGGATTACCGCCAGATTTAGCTTCGCTAACTGTTAAATCATTTGATTTTGATAACTCTTTGCTAGGTTTTAAAGCTGCCTTTGCGTGAACTTTCACAGTCTTTTCTTCTGTTGTATCGTCCACAACCGTTTCTACTGGCATTTCCAAATCATCACTCATCGACAATGCTGGAACACTTTCACCAACGGCTCTAGGAATATAAACACGTTCTGCATTTTTATCTTTGCCACGCGTTGATTTTCTAGATTTTTTAGCTTCTACCTGAGGTTTATCATCACTTTGAGCAGTACTTTGAGCTGCTTGAGTAACTTCAGAAGTTTCTGACACTTGACCTTCGCCAACATAGTTTGCTTTACCAGCACCAAGAATAGCGTCCTCACTCACAGGTCTGCCTGCGTGAATTTTACTTTTATCTTTAGCAAACTCATTGACAAAAGGCTTTTTCTCAACCGCTTTCTTCTCAATTTTTTTAGATTGGGTCGTTTTGGTACCGTCATTCTGTCTATCTACGCGCGTAGACTTTTTGCTTTTTTCCTGACGAGTATTTTCTTGACGAGTGTCCTCTTGCGTTGGCTTGGCTGAGTTACTCTTCTCCGCTTGACGGTTATTTCGCTTCCTGCCATTGCCCGAATTATTTTGAGCTTTTTGCGTATTGCGATTACCTTTATTACCGCGATTATCCGCACGCCCATCTTCTTCTTTTACAGAACGCTGGCTGCGAGTTTTTCTTGCTGGCTTTGACTTATTTTCTTTAGTTTCTGGTTTATCTGAAGATGGCTTATCACTGCCAATCCCCAATACACGCTTAACCAACTTAAAGAAGCCAATTTTAGATTTTTTCTTTGGTGGCGGTGCTTCTGGTGTAATATCGGCAACAACAGCCACTTGTGACGCATTATTATCGGCAGTCGCTTGTGCCGCATCGATTTCAGCTTGCTCCTCCTGAGCTTTAAAATCTTTGACCAAACGATAACTCGGCATACCTTCAACATCGTCATCGTGACGAATACGCTGAATATCAAAGTTTGGCGTTTCTAAAGTATCATTGGCAATCAATAGTACTTCAACATTGTTCGCTTTTTCGATTGCCGCAATCGCCCCACGTTTTTCATTCAATAGGAAAGTAGCGACTTTAATTGGCAACTGAACAACAACTTTTGCCGTCGTATCTTTGTTGGCATCTTCTTCAATCAAGCGCAACACAGACAATGCCACAGATTGTGTAGAACGGATACTACCCTGCCCTTTACAACGCGGACAGACTGAATGGCTCGCCTCATCAATCGAAGGACGCAAGCGTTGACGCGACATTTCCAACAAACCAAATTTAGAAATCCTTGCCACCTGTACTCTGGCACGATCAATTCGGATGGTTTCTTTCAATTTCTCTTCGACTTGGCGACGGTGTTTCGCCTCGTACATATCGATAAAGTCAATAACAACCAAACCACCAATATCGCGTAGACGCAGCTGTCTAGCAACTTCTTCAGCAGCTTCTAAGTTGGTATGCAATGCCGTTTCTTCGACATCACCACCTTTGGTTGAACGAGCCGAGTTGATATCGATAGAAACCATTGCTTCTGTATAGTCAATCACTAGTTCGCCACCCGATGGCAAACGCACATTGCGGCCATAGGCTGAATCAATTTGAGCTTCAATTTGATAACGTGTAAACAAAGGCAGTTCATCTTGATAAAGTTGAAGTCGCTTTAATTTATCAGGCATAACCAAAGACATAAAGCCATGCGCACGCTGATAAATTGCCTCATCATCAATAATAATTTGACCGATATCATCGCGAAAATAGTCTCGCAACGCTCGAACAATAATATTACTTTCTTGGTACAGCAATGCACCTACTGGCGACTGCTCATAGGCTTCGCTAATGGCATTCCAAACTTGCATTTGGTAATTCAAATCCCACTGCAACTCTTCGGCACTTCGCCCAACACCTGCTGTACGAATGATAACACCAACTTCTTCAGGAACGCTAACTTGCTCCAATGCTTCACGTAATTCTTTGCGTTCAGAACCTTGAACACGACGAGAAACACCGCCACCACGCGGATTATTCGGCATAGCAACCAAGTATCGCCCTGCCAGCCCGATGTAAGTTGTTAACGCAGCGCCTTTGTTGCCACGCTCTTCTTTTTCAACTTGGACCATAACTTCCTGACCTTCGCGAATCAGTTTTTTATAGTCTGGTTTGCCGTTATTGCCAACAGCTGTAGAGCCTGAAAAATACGCCTTAGCGATTTCTTTAATTGGCAAAAAACCGTGTCGTTCAGCACCGTAATCAACAAAAGCCGCTTCTAAACTGGGTTCTACACGAGTAATTTTACCCTTGTAAATATTGGCTTTCTTTTGTTTTGCACTGACCGTTTCTATATCTAAATCATACAGCCTCTGACCATCGACAAGTGCAACACGCAATTCTTCTTTTTGCGTTGCATTGATTAACATACGTTTCATGTAATAATTTCTCCAAGGTACACACGAAAGGACGAACGCATGTCTTCCCTAACATTTTATTTGCATTGATTCGCAAAGTAGCCTCCTTAGTGTGCTTGAGTTATTGTAAAGACAGATACTTTAGTTCTGTCATATCCGATTGGTAGTGGCAATATCCCGAACAATGCCACTACGATATTGATTTATTGTTGTTATTGAATCATTCTTAATTTCTACAACAACAAAAAGCCCATGCATTTTAGAAAACGCACTTAAACTGAGCTGAAAAATCATATTCTTTATTTGCAATGGTTTTCCCATTGACGACTGAATATAGCAGCATTTCAAACATTCCACAAGCTATTTTACCGCCTATTTCACCAGCCACTCAGCACGAGATAAAAACCATTTTTTCGGTTCTTCAAAAAAAGTCATAAAACAAGACAAAATGGTACCGTCATTCTGACAAATCCAGCAAAAAATCAGCCATTCATTTCAAGGTTTACTGCGTTAAAAAAATCATAAAAATGAGAATCAAAATCACCAAAACACTATAGAAGAAATACTAGTTTTTTATAACAAAAACAAAAAATCACGAAAAATGTAAAAAAAATTTGACACCTCCATTTACGGCTATATAATACCGCCCAACATCATTGATGTTATCTCCTCTTATCCTTTTGGTGGTTATATTTTACCGAGTGTTTTTACACTCGGTATTTTTTTGCAAAGAACAAACAACAACACCCCACCTAAAAGCGCAAACCCACGAAAAAAATCACACGTAGAAACGTTACCAGCCAGTAGTACAAGACTATTAATTCTGTTATAATCAATAGGCAAATTATATTTGTTTACTATTATTAATACAGGAGCACAAAATGTTATCAACTTCAATGACTCAACGTCTTAACAAGCAAATCAATTTAGAATTTTATTCCTCAAACCTTTACTTACAAATGGCAGCTTGGGCTGACAACCAAGGATTGGAAGGTTGTGCGGCATTTTTAAAGCAGCACGCTAATGAAGAAATGCAACACATGCAAAAGCTTTTTGACTATATTTTAGAAACGGGTGCTTTACCAGTTTTGGGGTCTATTGATGCACCTAAAGTTGAATACCAAAGTATTCGAGAAATTTTTGAAATCACTTTGGCTCACGAGAAAGAAATCACAACAGCCATTAATGATTTGGTTGCTACCGCGTGGGACAGCAAAGATTTCTCTACGTTTAACTTCTTACAGTGGTATGTTGCCGAGCAGCACGAAGAAGAAAACTTGTTCCAAGGCATCGTCGACAAGTTTGATTTATTAGGTAACGATCCGAAAAACTTGTTCTTTATCGATAAAGAAGTTGCCAAGCTTGCCTATGCTTCTTCACAGCACGGTTAATTAATCGCTAATTAATAAAAGCGTTAATTACTGCTACAATAGCACATCGTCTCGCCGCATTAGTTATGCTACCCTTGGCGGTGTGCTTTTTTCAGACATTGAATTCACATAACAATACTTTTTAAACCCACAATTTATCATTTTAGTAGGCATTTACAATCAGAGGCTCATATGCAAAAAACAGACTATCACTTCCACCCCAAAGACGCTCTTGTTGGCATACAATTTTTATTTGTTGCCTTTGGGGCTTTGGTACTCGTCCCCATTCTCACAGGGCTAAACCCAAACGTTGCACTATTTACTGCAGGACTGGGAACATTAGCATTTCAGTTAATCACCAAAGGATTGGGAAATGCGATTCCGCCTGTTTTCCTTGCTAGCTCTTTTGCCTTTATCGCCCCAATTGGCGTAGGAATTAAACAATGGGGAATTGCCGCAACACTTTCAGGCTTGATTGCGGCGGGAATTTTTTACGTTGTGCTTTCCCTACTTATCAAAGCCTTCGGCAAAGGATTTATTCACCGCCTACTTCCCCCTGTCGTTGTTGGACCAGTAATTATGTCAATTGGCTTAATTCTCTCACCAGTTGCGGTTTTCATGGCAATGGGCAAAACAGGTGATGGTGCGGTTCAGTTAGTTGACCAAAATACTGCCATGATTGTTTCTTTTGTGACTTTATTCTCGGTCTTACTGACTTCGCTATTGGGTAAAGGCATGCTTAAACTCATCCCAATCTTAGTTGGTATCATCGTAGGCTATGCCACGGCATTCTTATTTGGCATTGTTGATTTTTCAGCAATCGATAAAGCCGCATGGTTTGCCATTCCTAAATTCACAACACCTGAATTTAATTGGGAAGCCATTCTCTTTATTCTGCCTATCGCTATCGCACCTGCGGTAGAACACATCGGCGATATGTTGGCAATTTCTAACGTTACCAAACGCGACTACCTTGCCAAGCCTGGCTTACAAAACACGTTACTTGGTGATGGTGTTGCTACCATTATCGCTTCGTCAGTTGGTGGGCCACCAAACACAACTTATTCAGAAGTAACCGGTGCTGTAACTGTAACTAAAGCTTACAACCCAGCAATTATGACATGGGCTGCACTAGCGGCAATTGTTTTAGCCTTTGTTGGCAAATTAGGTGCAACACTTAGCACAATTCCAGTGCCAGTAATGGGTGGCATCATGCTACTGTTGTTTGGAATTATTACGGCTGTTGGCATTAAAACAATGGCAACTGCAAAAGTTGATTTCGACTGCCCAAGAAACTTAGCAATCGTTTCGATTATTTTGGTGTTTGCGATTGGTGGTATGACATTTGATTTCGGCGGTGTTGCTTTCAGCGGCATTGGATTGGGTGCAATTACAGGTATTATCTTAAACTTAATTCTGCCAAAAGCTCGCCATCAAGAACACGCTGATGAAAACTACGACAATTATGTAAGAGAAGATTAATCACAATTCGATAGCTTCTTTCGTATAAAAAAGCAAACAAAACACCATCATGAAACGCAAAATTGCGTTTTATGATGGTGTTTTTTTATCTATCGTCGTGACAAAAAAATTTTGGCACAAGAGGCATAGTGAAATAAAAAATTAAGCCAATAAGTACCGTCATTCTGAACTTATAGTAAAATAACTCAGGTTATGCTAGAGACAAAATAATACAATAATCAAATAACACATTGTAAAAAAATGAATTAACCTTACCATACCAACGGATACTTTGACCATGATGATCAACTTAAAAGAAATTGAAAACCTCGCCATTTCCCCAGAAATTCCCATTCTGGGGGAAGTTGCCCAAGTTAAACAAATGGGCAAAAAAATTCTGATTAACTTAGGTTTTTATGACGAAGAAATTAGCGAACAGGTAGAATATTTAATTGATGCTCGCTACCCTGGGTTAACTGTCGAGGTCAGTAATAAAACTGAGCCAAAAACAGTTCAGCCCAATGTTAGTGTAAAGAAAAACATTAATAACATTATTGCCGTTGGTTCTGGCAAAGGCGGTGTTGGAAAATCTTCAACAACCATTAATCTTGCGTTAGCGATGGCTCAAAGTGGTGCAAAAGTGGGCATTTTAGACGCTGATATTTACGGACCAAGCCAACCAACTATGCTGGGCATACATGATTCTCCCGAACTCATCGGCGAAAAATTAATGCGTCCCAATGTTGCTCACGGTATAGAAAGCAATTCTATCGGTTACTTAGTTGATGGCGACACAGCCATGATTTGGCGAGCACCGATGATTGTTGGGGCGTTAAACCAACTCGTTAATGACACCGCTTGGGGCAGTAGCTTTGAAGATGCCGACAGAAAACTCATCAACAGTAAAGCTTGCTTAGATTATTTATTTATTGATTTGCCACCAGGTACCGGCGACATTGCCTTAAGCATGGCTCAAAAAATTCCCGTCACCGGTGCTGTAACAGTCACAACACCACAAGATATTGCACTAATTGATGCCAAACGAGCCATCAAAATGTTTGAAAAAATGCACATTGATAATTTTGGTATCATTGAAAATATGAGCACGCATGTTTGCGAAAATTGTGGGCACGAAAGCCATATTTTTGGCAAGCATGGCGGACGAGATATGGCGAGTGCTTTTAACGTACCATTTTTAGGCGAAATACCTTTGGATATCGCTTTGCGGGAAAGCTTAGATAACGGACAGCCCATTGTTGTCTCAAACCCCGAACACCCTATCAGTCAACGCTATCGAGAAATTGCTAGAAAAATTGCCATTCAAGCCGCCAGAAAACCAAAAAGCTTTAGCCAAGCTTTCGGCAATATCGCCATAGAAAATGGATAGCAAATGACAAGGTGCTTTGTCGCAAGTCGTACAGAACGAACCATACACACCAATTGATGAGGCTTTTGCTTAGATTAATATTTGATTAGCCAATGTGTTGATTGTCTTTTAGCGGATTCAAAGGTAACGTCACAGAAAATGTCGAGCCTTCGCCTAAACGAGAGTGAATTTCCATCTTGCCATGATGACGCTCAACAATATGTTTGACAATAGACAGTCCCAAACCAGTGCCGCCAACTCGGCGTGAGCGACCACTATCAATGCGATAAAAACGCTCACCCAAGTGTTTTATGTGCTCAGGAGAAATCCCCATCCCCTGGTCTGCAACAGAAAAAACGGCTTTTTGCTTATCGGTTATCGACCAAGAGACGGTGATTACCGAAGCTTTTTCTGAATACTTCATCGCGTTGTGAATGAGATTGTAACAAACACTATTTAACTCTTCCTCTACGGCATAAATAAACAAATCCTTGTCCACATCAATCACCCATTCATAATCTTCTTTTGCCTTTGCACCCGTATGTAATGTTTGCATAATGCGCTTTAAATGCTTACTGACCTGAATATGAGTTAGATTTTCTGCTTTTAGTGATTTATTTTCCAGTGCAGACAATAATAGCAAGTCTCTAATCAGTGTTTGCATATTCCCAGCTTGCTCAACCGCTTTATCGACTGGCATTTTCAAACTATCAGGCAAAGACTCATCACCCTGAATAAACTCTAAATACCCTGAAATAACCGTCAATGGTGTTCGTAACTCATGCGAAGCATTGGCAATAAACATTTTTCGTGAACGTTGAACGTCAATATGTGGTGAAATGTTGTGAGCAAACAGAATTTTTTTATGTCTGGCATATTCAGCAACTTGAATGGATAGCGTAATACGCTCATCAACCGGTGAAGAAACTTCAAAGCCTTTGCTATTTATTTTCGTCAATTGTTCACAAAAATCAGCTTGGCGGATTAATGTTTCAATTTTCACACCTATATCTTTTTGATTATCAATACCCAACAATAACAAAGCTGGATAGTTCGCCCATTCTATTTCATGATTTTCGTTCAGAATGACGGTACCACTTGGGATTGCAGCGATAATATCATTGACTTGTTGGGTGATAATTTTTTGTTGTAGATAACTTTTTTCCAGATTTTTTTTATGCAAATAAATTAAATTAATCAATTGGTCGGTTACACCGCTCCCAATTGACATTGGTGCATCGCTAACATCTTTTTCCAACCACTGTATTGTCCGATAAAGTTTAAAACCAATCATCAAAATATAAACCAGCAAGGCAACAACAACGGCAATTAGCCCACTGGTAAAGCTTAGATGAACAAACAATCCCAAAGCCACACAGCCGAACACCAGAACGGCTAATTTTATGAACTCAAAAAAGAATGGTCTTAAATTCATCTAACTTCAAATCCTTTTATTTTTTTCGAGACTGAGTAAAGCTATAACCACTACCTCGCACTGTGCGAATCACTTTATCTAACTGATATTCGCTCAATGCCTTACGCAAACGCCTAATATGTACATCAACCGTCCGCTCATCGACATAAACCCCAACACCCCAAACATTATCCAGCAGCTGTTCCCGTGAGTACACACGCTCAGGGTTTTCCATCAGAAAAGACAATATTTTAAATTCTGTCGGCCCTAAACTGATTTCATCATTATTTTCGGTACAGACCAGATGACTATCCTTGTCTAAGATAATCCCTGATGAACTCAAAAGGTTTTTTGAAGTATTGGCTGACTGTGTTCGTCGCAATACTGACTGAATGCGAGCCAACATTTCTTTTAAAGAAAAAGGTTTGCAAATATAGTCATCAACCCCAGCTTCAAAACCACTCAGTTTATCGGTTTCTTCTGCCTTTGCCGTTAACATAATCACGGGAATTGGAGAAAACTTCTCGTGCTCTCGTAAAACTTTAATAAACTCAACACCGCTCATTTGGGGCAACATCCAATCTAACAGAATTAAATCGACATTTTCTTTGTGTAATAGAACAATTGCCTCTTCTGCCGTTTCACAATCTAAAACGCGATAAGATTCTCGTTCTAAACTTAATCGCAGCATATCGCGAATCGCTTCTTCGTCTTCGACAATTAAAATTTGGCAATGTTTGTTTTTTAGCATAGTAATATAGACAGTTTATAGTATAGCCATGTGGACTTAGAGCATACTGGAAGAAAGAAAAAAATCAGTCCTCATCACTAAATAAATTAGCACGAATATCATCAAAATTTTGATAGCGAATATCTTCACCCTTGACCAAGTAGACAATATATTCACACAAATTTTCACAGTGACAGCCAATCCGCTCTAAATCTTTCGCAGCATTCAACACACGCAAAGTATGCTTAATTGAGCGAGGGTCTTCCATCATATACGTTATCAGCTGCCTAGACAAGGCGTTAGACTCTCGCTTGATATGATTGCGAATAACCATTGTCTCAATGGCTGATTCGGCATTCAACCTAGCCAAAGCATCCAAAGCACTTTTTAGCATTTCCCTAGCTAAATTACCAACATGCTGTAACTCATTGTAATAACGATTAGAAACACCTTTACTAATGAGTTTCTTGCTTAATTTTGCGATATTTTCTGATAAATCACCAATTCTCTCCAAATCTGTAATGGACTTCTCTACAGCGAGAATCAGTCGTAAATCACTCGCTGTTGGCTGACGCAGTGCAATAATTTCCGCACACTTGGCCGTAATTTCCAGCTCTGCTTTATTGACTTCTTTATCATTTTTAATAACAGATTTAGCCAGTTTAATATCCGCATCGGAAAGACTGAGTAAACTATTTTTCAGCTGTTCTTCAACCATCGCCCCCATGACAATGACTTTGCCACGTAACTCTTCAAGTTCTTGATTATATTTTTTGGAAATATGTTGATTTAGATTTAATTCGTTGTTCATGAGTTACCCCTTGGTGCTTAACCAAATCGTCCTGTAATATAGCTTTCTGTCAAATGATGTTTAGGCGTTGTAAATAGCTTATTTGTCTCATCGACCTCGACCAATTTACCCAAATGGAAATAAGCCGTTCGATCGGCAACGCGTTTCGCCTGCCCTAACGAGTGTGTCACAATCGCAATAGTAAAGTTTTCACTGAGCTCGTCAATCAACTCATCAACAACTTCCGTTGCGATAGGGTCAAGTGCAGAACATGGCTCGTCCATTAAAATCACTTCTGGGCTAACCGCGATAGTTCGTGCAATACACAGTCTTTGTTGCTGACCACCCGATAAACCTGTACCTGAGGTATCTAGGCGATCTTTGACTTCATTCCAAAGCCCCGCTTTTTGCAGACTATTTTCGACAATGTAATCTAACTCGTCTTTGCTTTTAAACAAACCATGTAATCGAGGGCCATAGGCAACATTATCGTAAATAGATTTCGGGAAAGGATTGGGCTTTTGAAATACCATACCCACTCTCGCTCTCAACAACACCGGGTCGATATGCTTGGCATAGATATCTTCATCGTCTAGCATTAATTTACCATCAACGCGACAGCAATCAATCGTATCATTCATACGGTTTAGACAACGCAAAAAAGTTGACTTACCACAACCCGAAGGACCGATAAAGGCAATCACCTCATTTTTACCCAATTCTAAATCAACACCGTAAATTGCTTGTTTATCACCATAATGCACATCGACATTTTGCATCACCATTTTCGGGTTTTTAGCCTTAATATTCCCTATTGTTTTTAGGTCGGCAAACTCAGAGGAAGTCTGATTAATTTCTTTCATAAATAACCTATTTTATTTCTTATTTTCAAATTTTTTGCGTAGCAGCACCGCAGTCGCGTTAATGACAATCAATGCCGTCAGTAGCACTAAAATGGCTGCCGAAGTTTTTGCAACAAATGCTCTTTCAGGGCTGTCTGACCATAAATAAATTTGAACAGGTAAGACAGTCGCTGCGTCCGTCAGTGTTTGTGGCACATCGACAATAAATGCCACCATACCAATCATTAATAATGGGGCGGTTTCGCCAATCGCCTGAGCAACACCAATAATTGCACCCGTTAAAATACCTGGCATTGCCTGAGGTAAAACCTGATGGAAAACGGTCTGCATTTTGGACGCTCCCAACCCTAATGCAGCCTCTTTTAGTGAAGGTGGCACGGACTTAATCGCCGAACGACTAGAAATGATAATAGTCGGTAACGTCATCAATGCCAGAACCAAACCACCGACTAAGGATGCCGAGCGCGGCATACCGAATAAATTAATAAACATTGCCAAGCCCAATAAACCAAACACAATAGAAGGTACGGCGGCAAGGTTATTAATATTAACTTCAATGATATCTGTCAGTCTATTTTTAGGTGCAAATTCCTCGAGATAAATAGCAGCTAAAACACCGATAGGAAAAGCAAGAGAAATCGTCACCAAAATGGTTAAGAACGTTCCAGTAATCGCACCTCGAATACCCGCAAGCTCAGGATTTCGAGAGTCAGAATGCGTGAAAAATGACCAGTTAAAATGACTCTCTATTTTTCCCGCATCAGCCCAAGACTTTATCCAAGCAATTTGCTTATCTCTTAAGCGGTCAAATATCTTCTCATCCGAAGTCAAGCCACCTGCTTTAATAAAAGTATCGACATCGTCATCCAGTAAAAAATCAACCGTCACCGTTTTTCCCAATAAATTAGGACTGGCTACTAGCTTATCTCGGAGCTGGTATTTTGCACCTGTACTGATTAATTTTTTTAATAGTATCTTATCTCTGCGTTGACTCACCTCAGGAAAATTTTCTTTCAATGTCGCAATCACTAACGAGCGATATTTTGCCTTTCTTAAAAGTGCTTCGTCTTTCTCCCCTGCTTTGACCTTCAATATTTTTTCTGAGAAAGTCACATTCATACTCACCGTATTAACAGTGAAGGCAGGCACCGCTTTTATAATCATATCGATGAATAAGAAAGCTAGGAATGCAAAAGCAATAAAAATAGCGGAAAATCCCAAACGACGAAAGCGACGTTCTTTACGATAACGCCTTTGCAGGCTTTTGCTAACTTGTTCTGTTGTATTTATCATTTTATTCAAAAAAATTATTGTTAATCAAATTATTCATATTGCTCACGATACTTTCTGACAATCTTGATTGCCAGTAAGTTCAAAGCCAGCGTTGCGAAAAACAGCAATAACGCCAGTGCAAATGCCGCCAAAGTCTTAGGACTATCGAATTCCTGATCACCCGTTAACAAAGTCACGATTTGTACAGTCACTGTTGTAACCGCTTCCAGTGGGTTTGCCGTCATATTGGCTGCCAACCCAGCCGCCATGACAACAATCATCGTCTCACCAATCGCTCTAGAAGCAGCTAATAAAATACCACTGACAATACCTGGCAGTGCGGCAGGTAAAACAACTTGTTTAATCGTTTCTGCGTTTGTTGCTCCCAACCCCAACGAACCATCTCGCAAGTATTGCGGCACGGCACGAATGGCATCATCTGACAAAGAGGACACAAACGGAATAATCATGATTCCCATGACCACACCTGCAACCAAGGCAGATTCTGAAGCGACGCTTAAACCTAACCACTCACCAAAGCCACGAAAAGCAGGTGCAATGGTCAAGACTGCAAAGAAACCATAAACAACTGTTGGAATACCCGCCAATAACTCCAGAACGGGCTTGGCAATTGAACGCAAGCGACTAGTCGCATATTCTGATAAATAAATAGCAGCCATCAACCCAATCGGCACCGCAATCAATAAGGCAATCAATGAAATCATTAACGTCCCAACAAACAAAGGCACTGCACCAAAACTAGGCTCAGCAGCGGTTGGACTCCAGTGTGTACCAAATAAGAACTCCAACGGAGATACGGATTGGAAAAAAATCAACGATTCAAAGAGTACTGAGGCGACGATACCAACAGTTGTCACAACCGCTATCGATGAGCACAGCATCAAAATGACTTTAATCCACTTTTCAACGACATTTCTATAGCGAAATTGTGGAGAGAATTTTCTGTAGCCTAAAAACAAACCAATTAGACTAAGTAAGACGACTAGAGAGAACTTTAACAATTGACTTTGTGACAACAAGTGTTGGTAGTACGAAACCAGCTGAAACATACCGTCATTCTGTTGCGTACTTGAGGTAGCTGCCAACTTTATGTCATTCAAAACCAAGCTAATGTCACCGCCTCGCATGCTTTCTGGCAAATAATTTTTCAAAGCGTTATCTAGGATAACACCTTCAAAAATCACCCACAAAGCCAATAAAATCAAAGCAGGTAAGCCCGTCCATAAAGCAGTATAGTAGCCATAGTACTTGGGTAAAGAATGTATCGTTTTAGGAAATTGAGCTTGATAGCTTTTCGCTTTTTTCTTCGAAATAAAAAAGCCCACTAGAACAAGCAAAAGGATAAAAAAAATTAGAAACTGTGTTGTCATCATATGAGCTACTCAAATAGACGGTGAAAAATATTTCAATATTATGCCGTGAGAATGTTACAGATTTATGACGATTAACTGACTAGTCAATTAATCGTCACAATCTTTTTCCTAATGAAAGGTGTTTTCTCTGAACATAATCAAACCAACATTATAGAGCTAATTTTTTACCATTCGCTACAGCCTTTCTCGTCGCTTCTCTTTGCTCTTCTGACAAAGGAATCAAGCCTCTTTCAATCAAGAAACCATCTTCACCGACAGCGTCTTCTGAAATAAACAATGCCGCATAGTCTTTGATACCAGGAATTTTACCAATATGGGCATTTTTCACATAAAAGTATAACGGTCTAGAGACTTTGTACTCGCCTGAAGCGATACTTTCAAATGTTGGCTCTAAACCTTCAATTTTTGAACCTTGTACTTTGTCCGTATTTTGCTCTAGGAAAGAGTAGCCAAAAATACCTAGGGCATTTTTATTCGCTTCAAGTTTTTGAACAATTAAATTATCGTTCTCACCAGCTTCAATATACGCACCATCTTCACGAACGCTATGACAGACAGATTTGTAGGCTTTTTTATCTTTTTTCTTCATAGCTTTTATCCAAGCATACTTTTTACAGCCGCCTTCTAAAACCAATTCAGCAAAGGCATCACGCGTTCCAGAAGTTGGTGGAGGACCTAGCACTTCAATTTTTGTATTTGGCAATGAGCTATCGATATCAGACCATTTTTGGTAAGGGTTTGCCACAAGCTTTTCACTACCATCAGGAGCAGGAACATCCTTAGCTAAAGCCAAGAAAAGTTGTTTTCTCGTCAATGCAAATTGTTTAGCCTGCTTACTGTTCGCAATCGCAATACCATCAAAACCAATCAGCACTTCTGTAATATCTGTCACGCCATTTTTATTACACGCTTTAAACTCTTTCGCTTTCATACGACGAGAAGCATTGGTAATATCTGGCGTATTCACACCAACACCTGCACAAAATAATTTCATGCCTCCGCCTGAACCTGTTGATTCAATTTTTGGTGTTTTAAATTGACCAGCTTGTCCAAAGTTTTCCGCAACAACTGTCGCAAATGGAAAAACGGTTGAAGAGCCAACAATATTGATATTATTTCTCTCACTCGCCTGAACAGTAAAAGCCGCGACCATCGCAGAAGTTAGCATTAATTTTTTCATGATAAGTTACCTTATTCCAGTTGTGTTAAAAGTGAGTCTAATTATGCCTGCGAAATATGACTGCTATTTGAAAGAAATGTTAAAGTTTTATGACAGCAAGACAAATGTATAGGAAGCTCCGCAAAACCTACAGTTCATGTAGGGTGGAAGGAGCGAAGTACGAGCGATATCCACCGCTTGAAGATATTCAATTTCCAGAAAAAAATAAATGATTTGAATTGACTTCGATAAAAACATCGCATAACGAAATTAAATATCAGCCAATAAAGGTGTATATAGCTTTTTTTACGATTTTTTTTGGTACGACTAGACTTGAAAAAAACAAACTAATCCCTATTTAGAAATCATAGAAAAAAAGATTTAGTACCGTCATTCTGACCATAGTAAAGTCAATCAACCAGAGAAAAACCATGAAACTTGAACTTAATGAAAAAGAAACCCAAACCCTCGTCGAAATGTTAACCATGGCAGGTTACGTCATGACTCAAGCTAGCGACCAAGCCATCGCCAAAGCTGAAACCATGCACGAATTAATCCAAAAGATTTACCAACAAGCAAAGGCAGAACACATGGCTGATGGCTTTGATACTGACGAAGAAAGTCAAATGATTTTCCCAACCGCAGAAATCATGTCTGGTAGCGAGGATAGCCCTTTATATTTATTAAAAACTTATAATGAATTTGCCGCTGCAGACGTTATCTCACAACAATTGGGATTGCGTGATGCTGCCAGAGAACACGGCATGCCTGCTGAAAATGCTGGTGAAGAGTTCGACCCAGCCTTTATTGACAGTTTTATTAAACACCAAACCGATTACCTAGAAGAGTTTTCAAAAAATGGTTTTGAGAACGTACAGGTAACGCGTATTCAATTACATTAATTGCAAATTACTGAATTAAGAATTTCAAAAAAATAATTCAATCTCCGACAGCCAGTTGAAAAATTGGTTGTCGCTTTTTAGAATACGTTATAGTGGTGAAAGAAATTTTGATACAACTAAATTGCTCATATTTTGCCACTAAACGAAGAATCACAAACCATTTTAGCAACATTAAAACGGTAGACTTTCACCAATTTTCGCCTTTGCCGTAGATTTGGTAGACTGAAACGATATTCTGCTCTTCATTTATTTCATAAAGCACAGTATAGCGAGTTGCCTTACCTACCTTTACAACAACCTTCCTTAACAGCTCTGATTGATAAGGCTCGCCAATTTTAGGAAAACCATCTAATTTTGACAAAATTGTATTTTCGATATCCAAAATATGCTTACTCGCTATTCCATCGCCAGCTTGCTCCGATAGGTATCGATAAATATTACTTAGCTTAATTTCTACAGACTCAGCAAGGACAACTTTCATCAGTTCGCCGTGTTTACCCGTTTTTTAATGTTATCGAGTAACTGCCCCTTACCTAATTCGACAAATCTTCCTTCAGCAACCTCGTCACGACCTTTTTTAAGGTCTTTATCCACTTGTTTTTGTTTGATGAGTGCTTGAATAAGGTTCATTTCACCACTGTCCACTTTCTTTTGGAAATATCCATTTAAAAGAATACTTTTGGCAGCCTCAACCTCATCATTACTGTAAATCACGTAATCCATAAATTCCTCACTGTATCAGTGCATCAATCATACGATTAACATGGGGCAGGTGTCAAATTTACCAACTTTCATCTTTCGAACATGATTTAGCATTTCTCATAAATAAAATTGCTATAGTGAGATAAATTAATTTTTGATACAAGGCTTGCCGTCGAAGAGAGTATAACAAATACGGCGAGACGGCATAACGCTGTAGCAAAAGTTAAGTGATTTTACTATAAGGCATTTCCCCTCAGACCTGTCGCCACATCTATAGCAAAGTAATATAAAGCGGCATATTTTCGCAGAGTGTCATTAGAGAGGTACGAACGTAGCGTATCGCCTGCATAGTCCATTATTTGGCAGAACTATCATTAAAGCGTTTAAAACTGACAACTATTCTGGTGTTTTTAACAACTGCCAAGCTTCCACCGATAATGTTTTTGCCATTCGCTCGATATTACTCAAAGAAACATTCCAGCGACAACGCTCAACTGCAGAAACATAAGTTCTATCTAGCTCACATTCGTTCGCTAAACGCTCTTGTGACCAGCCTTTCTCTATACGCAATACCTTGATGTTGTAAGACAACACCTCACGAAGATTTTCATTATTCGGTAGTTTATTGGGTTTCTTTAGCGGTGCAGACATATTGACATCACTATGCCTTAATGATATGTTTATATCCACGGAGTATGCTTCACGTATTAAAAATACTTTGTGATTTTTTTATTAACTGAGGAGAAAGCTATGAAAACAAAAAATATCTTATTAACGATTATGGTCTCTGGAATACTAACTGCTTGTGGCAGTAGCAGCAGTCAAGGAACTGTAGATACAACATCATCTGATATTCGCGGTGATGCACTGTTGTTTAAAAAAGAAACCTATGACAGTCGTAAACATTTTAAAAATCCAGGTATGGGACTAAACAAACTCGTTATCGAAGGAAAAGAAGTTACCCTACTACCAGAAGATCATAATGAAGGATTTTATGAACATAGTGATGATGATAAACACATTTATAAGGCAATTAGCGGAAAAGAATACAAATATACCCGGTTTGGTATTTATAAAGATGGCTATGGGGAAGATAATTACTCTAAACTATTTGCCATTGGCGTAAGAACAAAAGACATGCCGACTTCTGGCAGTGCAATTTACAAAGGCGATGCCGTTTTATCACATCAATTCGCACTTGATGACGGAAACTTCTTAACGGCCGAACATGGCAAAAGTCTACTAGAAGTTAACTTCGCTGAAAAAATGGTTGAAGGCACATTAAGTAACTGGGAACACAGCCAAGACGTTATCAGCTTTAATGCCAACATCAATGGTACAAAAATCGAAAGCGATAAGGTAAACGGCAGATTCTTTGGCCCTAACGCAGCTGAGGCAGCTGGTGTTTACCGTGATGAAGCCAACCACACATTTGCATCTTTCGGCGGAATAAAACAATAAATAATACTAACCAAAAAGTAACAGGTTTATTGATATAAGCCTGTTACTTGCAAAGGGAGAAGCACATGAAAATAAAAAATGTATTCCTCATTACCTTAATATCAAGTATCTTAGTAGCTTGTGGTAGTAGCAGTAGCCAGGGAACAACCGCACCAAAAATCACTGAAAAAACCACCGGAACGACTGACGGAACGACTGACGGAACGACTGACGGAACAACCGACGGAACAACGACGGAACAACCGACGGAACAACCGACGGAACAACCGACGGAACAACCGACGGAACAACCGACGGAACAACCGACGGAACAACCGACGGAACAACCGATGGAACAACCGATGGGACAGTCCTAGACAATGTTTTCCTATACTACAGAGACAATGAAGAGCATAAAAAAAGTAACTTATCTAGTAATAATAATGACAAAATTTCCTTAAAAAATGCACAGGGAGAGAAAGAATCTGTTGATTTTTCAAACCTACCAAAAACTGCTATAAACTCCCACTTTAAAATGCAAATAGACGAGGAAGAAGTTACGATACCAATAGATAACAAAGAAAAACTTGTTGAGAAAAAACAACGTGTGAGAATAATAAACGATGGATTGACCTATGTAAACTTTGGTTTTTTCCATGACTATTATTATGATGCATATGGCGATAGCGATAACGGTGTGAGTAGTCATTCTATGTTTGTCGTTGGTCAACAAACACCACTTGATAGCATGCCAGCATTCGATACAAAAGCTACCTATAAAGGAGACGCTTTTCTTGCAATGGGCAACGGGGAAAATAGCTTATTTTTTGGCAAGTCTAGGATAGATATATTTGGAAAGAATGCAGACCTTAAATTCTATGATTTTAATAAAAATGAGTATAGTCAAGGCCCTGCTGACATTCACATCAAAGCGAAGGTAAAAGGAAACCAGATACTCCATTCACCAAACTATGACCGGTATGAAGTCAGAGCAAGTTTCTTCGGACCTAATGGAGAAGAAATCTCAGGAAACTTTAAAGATGGTGTCATAAAAGGAAACTTTGGTGCAAAGAAACAATAAGACTTTTAGTACCGTCATTCTGTAAGTGCTAAAACTTACAGTTCAAGCACAAAGTAGAGAAGAATAATCGCTACAAAGTTTGTCACCTTGAGAAGTTCCCTTAGCATGGCAACGTCGTAGCGATTATTTTTATAACGGCATTCATAAGAAATACCTCGCCACAAGAACCAATCAAGCAAATGAAAAAATACTTATTACTGGCAATTCTCCCTAATTTTTTATGGGCTGTCGATTTATCGATTGATAATCCAGCAAAATTACAATTACCGAATAGCCCATCATCTATGCCAGATAAAAGCCTGACAAACAAAATAGAAGAAAAGCAACCAGCCATCACAAATGACGGCACAATAAAAGTAAGCAAAGAAAGCTTACTGGCCAATCCAAAATTACTAAAAAGAGCCATGCAAAGCGTCCTTTTGGGACAACAAATTGAAGGGATTAAAATTGTATTACCGATTTATCGACAGTCAAAAGCAGCGGATAAACTACTTATCACTTATGCTGAAGCGTTACTGGCACATTCACAAAGAAAGTTAAAAACAGCAATTAAGCACTATCGTCGCGTCATTGCTCAAGAACCCGACATGTCGGTTGTTAGGCTTAATTTAGCCATGGCGTTATACGCTGACCATCAAAGCTTCGCTGCTAGAGACCAACTTTCACGTCTACAAAGCAGTAAAAACCTACCTAACCCCATAAAGAAATTGATAAAAACAACTATTCCTCGCATTGACAGAGAAGAAGATTGGAAGTTTAATACCAGCTTTTACTACCGCCAAGAAAATAATATTAATCAGGCACCTAAGCAAAGTAGCATAGCTTATGGTAGAGGCACGCTGACTTTTCCAAAGCCTGAAAAAGCTCACGGAATACACCTAGAATTAGAGGCAAAAAAACGTTTTAACTTAAATAATCATTGGTACAACAAATTACAAATAAATGTTAGTAGCGACTTCTTCTGGGACAATCACCAATACGATGATTTGACACTACGAACAGGTTTGGCTCTCGGCTATCAAACGGCTAAATTAACGATTGAAACAGAACCATTTATCAAAAAACGTTTTTATGGAACAAATCCTTACTCACTGACGACGGGAATTAACGGCACTATCAGCTATCAACCTTCCACACACTGGAAAGTATCCAATACACTGTCATGGTCTTATGAAGATTTTGATAAAAAAACTTTTTTAAACGGTCAGCGGCATTTTATCGGGATATCAGCCCTTTATATCCCCAAGCCTCAACAATACTGGTTTGCTAGTCTTAACTACTATAATAGCAAAGCGAAATATCAAGAAGATAGTTTTTATCGGAACAGTTTATTGGTTGGCTGGGGGCAAGAATGGCAAAAAGGCTTATCATCTCATTTAACATTATCAGCCAGCCAGCGTAGTTACAAAGGTGTAGATTTTTTTAACATTAAACGAAAAGACAAAGAATATGCAGCCAAACTCTCCTTGTGGCATAGAGGTATCCACTACAGGAGCATCACACCACGCCTCGTTTTTTCATGGGATAAGGTTGACAGTAATCATTTCTACCATAAACAACAAAATAGCACGATTAACATTGAATTTTCTACGGCATTTTGACAAAAACAAAGAAAACACATATAGTCGTGACAAATTTTTTTGGTACAAGGCGTACAAGGCACATCGACGAAAGCAGTATTACAATACAGTAAGGCGATGTAACGCTGTAAGGGAAAAATTTTGGCCTGACTATATAGGAAGCTCTACGTTAACAAGGAATAACAACCCAAAAGATTGTAATGGCAAAAAACAATTCATAAGGTTGTGAAAATCGAATACACATTCACATCAAAAATTAATCGTTACAATCCTTGCCATCAGAGACAACAATAAATCGTAAGGTGGATGGAGCGATAGCGATATCCACCGCTTGCTGGTATTTCATTTTGAGAGTGAGACCCAGTAGCTTGTTCAGCTTCGTTTAGTGATATTGAATATTGGAAGTTATTTCAAATTAGTAAAGGTGGATATCGCTTCGCTCCATACACTCTACGTTTGAAACAAATCCGAGTGATGAATACTAATTTTCTATCGATTAATTTGTGACAAAATCCAATACAGAAAAGCCATAAAACCTAATGGTATAGAAACAAAAATAGCCAATAAAATTAAGATTGGCTTACCACCGAGTTTTTTATTTTTGAAAAAAAGGTAGCGACTCAAAATGGTGACAACAAAGGGCATCATCAATAAAAAGGACGTAAATGTCGTTTCTGCACGCCTATTATTCTCTAAATTTAGCCCCCAAACCATTCCCCATACAAAGAGACCACAAACCGCAAACAGGATGAGAAGTTTGAGTAAAATTTTCATACAATCTCCTTCTTTGGCAAAACCAAACTACAGCTCCAATAAAAATAAGCAAACCTTTATTCGCTCATAACTGATTTTTTCTTGGAAATATTCAAAGTACGTTTTAAATGCAGAAGGGTAGTCTAGTTCAGCGGCTGCTTTTTCCACTTTTTGCAAATCACCATCTTCAATGAATTGCTGTAAATCTACCGGCTTGCCTTGTTGATAGAGCTTACATAAATGCCCAATAATTGTCGTTCGGGTCAGTCCGCGTTGCTCGGCGATTTCTTCTACACTCAAGCCCTGTTGGTACAACTCCCAAGTTTGCTCCACCGTTGGGATTTTCTTTATCTTTGTTGATGAAGATTTAGCAGACAGCGCAGGTGCTTCTACCATTTGAGGATTAGCTTGTTTTTCTTCGGGATTGGCATCTAAATAATCTTTGATGGCCTTGATAAAACTCTCGCCATAGCGTGCTAATTTGGCCTGTCCTACACCTGATACGCTTAAGAATTCTTCCTCGCTTTGTGGACGAACTAACATCATATCTCGCAAAGTGGCATCGGAAAATATAGTAAAAGCAGGCACGTTTGTCGCATCGGCCAACTCTCTGCGATGTTGGCGTAGCATTTCAAACATCGGTTCAGACTGCTGATAGTGCTGTTTTTCTTGTTTTTTCAATCGCTCTTTGGCATCAACTAATTTTGCCAAAGTGACTTTTTGCCCCTCAAATAAAACTTTTTTTGCCGATGGCGGTAGTTTTAAGCGATGTTGGTCGTGATAAGCTATTTCAATAAACCCTTGATTAATTAACTGAATAAAATACTGTTGCCAATCTCGCCATGCAATATCTTTGCCAATACCATGCGTTTTTAACAAATGATATTCTTTGCTGATAATATACTGATTATTTGCCCCTCTCAGTAAATCAATGACAACATTCAACGGTTCTTGTTGTTTTAATCTAGCCACCGCAGACAAGGCCTTTTGAGCAATAATGGTACCGTCAATCTGTTCAGGCGGATGCAAACAAATATCGCAGTTGCCACAGTTTTCAGCTAAATATTCACCAAAATAAGACAGTAAGATTTTTCGTCGACAGGTCAATGCTTCAGCGTATTGTTGCATACGCTCTAATTTGGACAACTGAATTTGCTCTTGCTGAGGGTTGCTGCTTTCGGCAAATTTTCGCAGCTGCATGACATCGCCATAAGAATAGAATAGCAACGTTTCAGCAGGCAAACCGTCACGCCCCGCCCGTCCGATTTCTTGGTAATAGCCTTCAATATTTTTCGGCAGATTATAGTGAATTACCCAACGCACGTTGGATTTATCAATTCCCATACCAAAGGCAACCGTAGCACAAATAATATCGACTTTATCACCAATAAAACGGTTTTGCACGCTATCGCGTTCATCTGCTGGCAAGCCTGCATGATAGGCGATTGCCTTGTAACCATTATCTTTTAATTTCTCGGCAAGACTTTCTGTGCCTTTGCGTGATAAACAATAAATAATGCCCGATTCGCTTGGGTGGCGACGTAGAAAAGTGAGAATTTGAGCCAAGCGATTTTGCCCTGATGCAACTTCCAGTGATAAATTCTGTCGATTAAACGAACTTAAAAAACAAGGGGCATCAGTAATATTTAATTGCTTGGCAATATCGCTTCGCGTTGCCTTATCTGCCGTTGCCGTGAGTGCCAGCAGAGGACAATTCAGTCGTGACTTTAAATGCGACAATTGCGTATAAGCTGGACGAAAATCGTGTCCCCAAGCTGAAATACAATGTGCTTCATCTACTGCTACTAATGAAATTTGCTGTGCAGAAACAATGTGTAATAAACCTTCTAGACTTTCAGGGGCGGTATAAATTAACTTTAACTGTCCAGCATTGAGTGATTGATAAAGTTTCTGTCTCGCTTCTGATGTTTGCTGGGAGTGAAAAAAATCAGCACCGATACCGTTTTGTTGCAGACTTTCCACTTGATCTTTCATCAAGGCAATCAATGGCGAGATAACAATCGTCAACCCTGGCAACAAAACCGCAGGCAACTGATAACAAATCGATTTTCCGCCACCTGTTGGCATAATGACTAAACCGTCATTGCCAGCTAATACATTTTCGATAATGGCTTGTTGGTTATCCCGAAAACTGTCATAACCGAAGTATTGTTTAAGTGCTTTTGTATGGTTCATTATTTTATATTAAATGGGGTATTAAGTTGCCATTAGCTCATAGAGAAAAGTCATAAAAAACGGAACAATATGCTCCTCTTTAACGATATCCGATTTTACTGTCAATAAAATAGGCTGTTGCCCATCATTGGTTATCGCCTTTCCTCTAATAATTAATGCTACACTTTTCTGTGGAGTTTTAGGCAGTTTTATCGTATTACTCCTCTCCGCAGAACCATTGCCTGCATAACCATTAAACTGACTAGAATCCATTTCAATCGTCACTGATTGTAATTCAGGCACACTATATTCCTCAGCGTCAATAATAACTTTGGCAGATTCGATAGCTACTTTTTTAAGTTTTGATTTCCCATCATACAACATTAAAAACATCGTATCTTCTATATCAAATTTCCATTGCCCAAAGAACAAATAGTATCTTAATGAATCTTTTCTATGCAACCATAAATAAGCATAAGCACTGCCTACATCAATTTTTGATTCTGGTTGCGAACCATATTTTATTTGGATAAACGTGGGGGCTGACAATAGATAAATCAGGGCTACAGTAATACCAATAACTTTATATAATTTTTTCATTTACATTCCCTTTTTATCGATTATAACCAATGAAACATACAGTGAAATAAATTAATTTTTGGTACAAGGCTTGCCGTCGAAGACAGTATAAGAATACGGCGAGACGGCATAACGCTGCAGCAAAAGTTAAGTTACTATAAACTTACCTCATGCCTATTTAGTATTCTTTCGTAATTTCTATAGTTATAGAACCATATGCAAAACAGAAGCCATGAAGACGTGCAGAGCTAAAATAAATCCCCTTGTTTTTCCTCATCAATTTGACGAAGTTTAACGTCAAGACGCAAAGACTCTTTGACACGGCAGCAACAAGGTAAAATCTCATCGTGATTCACGTGAGCCAAAGGCAACTCATCATACTCAACTTCCCCACTAATCACCGTCGTTCGACAAGCACCACAATAGCCACCTCGACACTGGTAATCAATTTCATGCCCACTATCCAGCAGTGCATCCAGCAAATTATCACCGCTAGCTATTTCTAAGTTACTATCCGCTGTTTCAATAAAAACAGTGGGATTAGCCAATGAGTTATTTTGCTTTGGCATGTCTACTTTTTCCGAAGGAACAGCGTGATTTCCAGAGAAACCCACCTGCCCATAATCAACAAAACGCATTGTTTCCAGAAAAATCACAAATCAAAATCGCCCAAGTCATCCGTATCAACTTGTGCATCAATTTGACCGACTAGATACGAACTTACCTCAACTTCTTGTGGGGCAACTTGAACATTATCAGAAGATAACCAAGCGTTAATCCAAGGGATAGGGTTTTGTGTCATTTCAGGAAAGGCCGGCGTCAAACCGACAGCTGTCATACGCAAATTGGTAATATATTCAACGTACTGAGCGAGAATATTTTTATTAAGCCCAATCATTGAGCCATCTTTGAATAAATATTCAGCCCATTGTTTTTCTTGGCTTGCTGCATCTGCAAAGATTTCGAAAGCTTCTTGCTCACATTCTTTCGCAATCTCAACCATCTCAGGGTCATCTTGCCCAGAACGCATTAAATTAATCATGTGCTGCGTACTCGTCAAGTGTAGTGCTTCGTCACGAGCAATGAGTTTGATAATTTTGGCATTACCTTCCATCAGTTCACGCTCAGCAAAGGCAAACGAACAGGCAAAACTCACATAAAAACGAATCGCTTCTAGGACGTTAACACACATCAAACACAAGTAGAGTTTTCGCTTTAACTCACGCTGTGAAACAACTAACTTACGACCATTGACCTCATGCTCACCTAAACCCAAAGTAATATAGTAATCACTTAGCTCAATTAAATCATCATAGTAGCGAGAAATATCCGTTGCACGCGCTTTAATAAATTCATTATCGACAATGTCATCAAAAACAACGCTTGGATCGTTAACGATATTTCGAATAATGTGCGTATAAGAACGTGAATGAATGGTTTCTGAAAATGTCCACGTTTCAATCCACGTTTCCAATTCTGGTATAGAAACCAAAGGCAATAAAGCGACATTAGGGCTACGACCCTGAATCGAATCCAACAACGTTTGGTATTTTAAGTTACTAATAAAAATGTGTTTTTCGTGCTCTGGTAGATTTTGATAATCTAAACGGTCTTGTGAAACGTCAACCTCCTCCGGTCGCCAGAAAAATGACAATTGTTTCTCAATTAATTTTTCAAAAATAGGAAACTTTTGCTGGTCGTAGCGAGCAACGTTAACAGGCTGACCAAAGAACATCGGTTCTTTCATTTGGTCATTATTATTTTGGCAAAATGTGGTATAACGCATTTTTTCAACAGGCGTTTCCTCTTTAGGACAACGGTGAGTTAACGTTTCATTATTCATAATTTATCTCGCTCTTTTTTTAATTAATTGGTTCTTAAACAAACCAATGTGATAAATATTTTGGCAATAAGCCTCAATTCACTGAAAATATGTTCAACAAAAAATAGTTGCTATGACCTTGGTTTTCAATACGAGCTGACAAGATTAAATCTTGCAAGCTCCGCCTGCACAATCATCTTCCATATCCGATTGTGAGTCATCCGCACCGTCACGCGTATTGTGATAATACAAAGTTTTCAAACCTAGTTTATACGCCAATAATAAATCCTTAAGCATTTGCTTCATTGGAATGCGTCCGCCTTCAAATTTTGTTGGGTCATAGTTGGTATTGGCTGAAATGGCTTGGTCGACAAATTTTTGCATAACACCCACCAATTTCAAATAGCCATCGTTATTTGGCAATTGCCACAACAACTCGTATTGATTTTGTAAACGCTCATACTCAGGAACAACTTGCTTGAGAATACCGTCTTTAGACGCTTTGACACTGACTAGCCCACGCGGCGGCTCAATACCATTGGTCGCATTAGAGATTTGGCTAGAAGTTTCAGAGGGCATCAACGCCGTTAGCGTAGAATTTCGCAATCCATGTGTAGTAATTTCTTGACGCAATGCTTCCCAATCTAACTGCAACGGTTCATTGCAAACTTTGTCCAATTCTTTTTTATAAGTATCAATCGGCAAAACACCTTGAGAGTAAGTTGTTTCCTTAAACAATGGGCAAGGACCAAACTCTTTTGCCAAGTTCACAGAGGCTTTTAACAAATAATATTGAATGGCTTCAAAAGTACGGTGTGTCAAAGCTAAACCCGAACCATCAGAGTATTTCATGCCATTTTTTGCCAAATAGTAAGCAAAGTTAATCACGCCTACCCCTAGAGTTCGGCGATTTTCCGTTGCCATTTGTGCCGCTTTGATAGGATAGTCTTGATAGTCAAGCAAGGCGTCCAAAGCTCGGACGATTAATTCAGACAAGTCCTCTAAATCAGAAAGCTGCTCGATTTTACCCAGGTTAAATGCCGATAAAGTACATAGTGCAATCTCGCCATTTTCATCATTGATATCATCCAATGGTTTAGTTGGCAGGGCAATTTCCAAACACAAGTTCGACTGGCGAACAGGTGCAACATGTGGATCAAACGGGCTATGTGTATTACAGTGGTCAACGTTTTGAATATAAATACGCCCTGTACCTGCACGCTCTTGCATCATCAAAGAGAACAATTCCACAGCTGGAATGCTGCGCTTATTAATGGTACCGTCATTCTCATATTGACAGTAAAGGCGTTCAAATTCGGCTTGATCGGCAAAGAAAGCCTCATAAAGCCCAGGAACATCAGAAGGAGAGAACAAGGTAATATTTTCACCTTTTATTAAACGCTGATACATCAAACGGTTAATTTGCACACCGTAGTCCATATGGCGAACACGGTTCTCTTCCACACCACGGTTATTTTTAAGTACCAATAGCGATTCAACTTCTAAGTGCCACATCGGGTAAAATAGCGTCGCAGCACCACCGCGTACGCCACCTTGAGAACAACATTTCACCGCAGTTTGGAAATGCTTGTAAAAAGGAATACAACCCGTATGTTGTGCTTCCCCACCTCGAATTTCGCTTCCTAAAGCTCGAATGGCACCAGCATTAATACCAATTCCCGCACGCTGAGAAACATAGCGAACAATCGCCGAAGAAGTCGCATTAATACTATTTAAACTGTCGCCGCACTCAATTAAAACACAAGAGCTAAACTGACGTGTTGGCGTACGAACACCTGCCATAATCGGTGTTGGCAGAGAAATTTTAAAGGTTGAAATCGCATCGTAAAAACGCTTGATATAACTGAGTCTAGTTTCTTTAGGGTATTTACTAAATAAGCACATCGCCACCAAAATATACAAAAACTGTGGCGTTTCGAAGATTTCTCCCGTCACACGATTTTGAACCAAATACTTACCCTCTAATTGCTTAACCGCCGCGTAAGAAAAATCCATATCGCGATCATGCACAATCATGTTATTCAGTTCATCAAATTCAGCGTCGCTGTAATCCTCTAGAATATGCTTATCATATTTTCCAGATTCGGTTAATTTTTTCACATGCTCATGCAAATGTGGCGGCTCAAATTCCCCATAAGCAATTTTGTGTAGGTGAAAAATCGCTAAACGTGCAGCCAAATATTGATAATCAGGTGTCTCAGGCGAAATCAAGTCAGCAGCAGCTTTAATAATCGTCTCGTGAATATCCTTAGTTCGAATGCCATCGTAAAATTGAATATGTGACTTAAGTTCTACTTGAGAAACAGAAACATTATTTAAACCCTCTGCCGCCCAATCGAGTACTCGATGAATCTTATCAAGGTTGATTTTTTCTTGACGGCCGTCACGTTTTGTCACATTCAGCTGCATTGTTGCGTTCATAACTTTGATTATCCTAAGAATTTATTTAAATAGAACCGATTTCAGAAAAACACAACATATAGTGAAAAACCGAAATGGAAGTACAATATAGTACAAAGCTCATCGATTTTCAAGCGTTTAAAAGCCAACTATTTTTAGATAATTTGACTTGACAAAATGCCTACCCAATCCGACCCTTTGCTATGACTAGGTTTATGAGAAAATAAAAATGAGAATTATTCATAAAAATAAAACGGTAGATTGATAATCTATAGCGTTCTATAGTGAAATAAATTAGGCAGGGAGGATTCTGGATAATTTTAATCATTCAGTCTATCTTCAGAATGACGGTACCAAAACAATCATTTTTGGAAATTTAGGTGTAATGGACATTTTTCTAATGATAAACCATTATGGTTATTTAGCTTTCTCTTTAAATCAGAAAAATGTCCATCAATAGCATTAGTAGTATTTGGAATTTTTAAGTCAATAAAGCCATACCATGTAAAGAGCCAAGGTAAATTAGTTTTCAAACTACGGTAAGCACTGCGTAAACGTTTATGGATATAGTATTTTAGTACCGTCATTCTGTGGTTTTAGAAAAAACCGTAGGCTGGCGTAGAGCGTTAGCGAAACCCAGCGATAGCCACAGCGTCACTGTGAGCGAAGTATGAGCATGGCTGTCTCTTGTGACTTTGCAGGGTAGTTGGGGATTGCCA
>PDWI01001441.1_pt1 | contig 37541 bp, 39 predicted proteins | sample 1430891 | NCBI WGS metagenome assembly PDWI01 (sample SAMN01162508, study PRJNA174530) | Oral metagenome, whole genome shotgun sequencing project. | biome: Marine environment; feature: Marine mammal; material: Swab sample of the gingival sulcus; isolation source: swab sample of gingival sulcus... | reverse complement strand
GCCATTGAGCAGCCAAAACCCGCCGGTATGCTGGCTATCGCCCGCCAGGTAGTTGTCTTTGTGCCGCTGGTCTTGATTTTGCGTGCCCTGATGCAGGTAGAGGGGATCTGGCTTTCCCTGCCGGTTACCGATCTCCTCACCGTCCTGATGGCATTTATTATGATCTTCCGGGAGTTTGCCAGGTTGAAAGAAAAGGGGGAGGGAGCTTAACATTTAATTTTTTTTCTTCCTTACATTTCTATGGTCTGATTTCATAATTCATTCCGTAGCCTTTCCTGAATAGGGCGATGTATCGGCTTTCGTTGTTCCGCTCGCTGCCAGACCATCCAAATCTTTAGCCCGGATATTTCATAAACATTGTGTCAAATTTTTAAAAATTGCCGATATTCCAATATACGACACGGAGAACATTACAGTGTTACAATATCCAAAGTGTTCACCAAAGGTCAGTCCATGCGGCGCCATCTTCTTTACGTCTTTTTGCAGTAAATAGAGTTTACTCTTATGTAATGCAAAAAACTTCGAACCTGACACCGCCTGAACTGATGAAATATCCGGGTTAGCTCTTGACAAGGTTCACATATATGTGTACTTCTCTGCTATGAAGAAAATTTCATTTTATCATACGACATCTGGAAAATGTCCTGTTAGAAGGTGTTTAGATTCGTTGACAGATGTTCAGGCTGCAAAAATAGCTTGGGTTTTGAAATTAATCCGGGAAATTGATCGGGTGCCATCCAAATATTTCAAGAAACTGGTCAATACAGATGATATTTGGGAAGTTAGAGTTGATGTAGGCAATGATGCCTTTCGTCTTCTTGGATTCTTTGATGGTCAGAACTCATTATCTTGACCAATTCGTTTCAAAAGAAAAGTCAAAAGACGCCCAAAAAAGAGATTGAACTGGCTGAATCCCGAAAAAAAGAATACCTTTCAAGGAGGTAACGGCATGGATGACTTGGATAAATTTATTGAATCAAGAAAAAAGAGAAGCATTATATTTGCAAAAAATTTTGATAAGGGATATGAGCAATTCAAAATCGGAGTGGTTCTTAAACAGGCTCGCCTGGAAGCAGGCCTTACTCAAGAAGAGATTGCTACTCTATTGAATACAAAAAAATCAGCGATTTCTCGCATCGAGAATCACGCTGAAGATATCCGTCTATCAACATTAGTCAATTATGCGCAAGCCGTTGGTAAAACTATTCAGTTCCAGATAGCTTAGATGCAGCGAACAAGTCGTTTCACGAAAACACGGGACGATTGAACGCACTTACCGCCTCAATGATATTCATCATGATCTTCCGGGGATTTGGCAGGTTGAAAAAGAGAAGCGACAGCATATTATGAAAAAATCTCGCGCGACTCCCTGTTACTCAGTTTGCCGAGCCATTTCTCGCCGGTAGCAACGGTCATCTCGGCAAGGGTCTTTTTCTGCTGGCCGATACGATAGGCCCTGTCGGTAGCCTGATTTTCCACCGCAGGATTCCACGATAAATCATAATCGACATCTGTCAGTGAACGGAGCCAGTGTTCGCCCCACCAGGTTTTACCAAATTGAAGAGCCATAGGAAGAAAGTATGTAGTTTTTGACTATCCCCGACCTTGGCGGAGAACAATCAACGATTAACAGTTCATGAACAAAGAGGAAATATTTCCCTCCCTGTAGACCGCTCAACCCAGTAAAGAGCTCTTTTGCGGGCAGCTCATTATAGACCTCGTTTTCGTTATATCCACAGACGCAGAGCGATATATCCCGGTTGACCAACTCACCGCACTCTTGACATTGCCACTTTTGCATAACTGTTGCCTGCGTTATTTGGGCCGATTAACGATCTTACAACGCCAGATCTGATCTGTAAAACCCAGTGCAAAATGATTACGGTTGACCGGACTTTGCTCAAGCGTTTGGGAATAAGGATTGCCTGGCAGATGCATAGCTTCAGGAATATCTCCATTGAGACTGTTCTCCGGATATCGGGCGGCAGCACGGAAATTGTTTACAGCAAATACATGCTTCCCGGCAGAGAGGGGCAAACCCGGCCGCTTCCTTTTCGTTTTGCGTAGAGTAATTCTTTGTATAGCTCAAAGCCCTTTATCCGAATGTATAGCCGTTAGAGAGTTCCAGAGGCATCCGTTCAGGGCGCGGGGTACTCGTTGTTACCGGGCTGGCCAGCGGTTATTTCTACCGGAATACCTTTTTTATCGATACGATAGATGCCAAAGCGGTTACCCTGCGGCGGAATACGGTGTACGAAGATCGTCCCGTCCCGGGCGAATTCGGGCCGGCTTGTTACACCCGCGTCACCGACCAGGAGCGTTGCTCCGGCACCGTCGGCTGCGCCGATCCGTACGTCCCATACCCCGGGTCGTCCGGTTGTTATCTGGGTGAGCCAGGCCAGACGACGTCCGTCGGGTGACCACATTGGGTCGTGATCCCGGAGGTTGTCTGTTGTTATCCGCGTTGCCAGGGCTTTTCCGTTGGACTGCTGGGCCAGCCGATCCACCGGCATCGTGTAGATCTCGTAGCTGGCTCCGGTGCAGATGCTCCGTGGGCACCCGACAAAGGCGATTTTCCGTCCATTGGGATGGAAGACGGGGTCGAGGTTGGTGCCGGGACGTTGGGTGAGCGCCCGTGCGCCTTGCCCCAGGGCGTCCGTCAGATGGATCTGCGGGTTGATCCGGCTGCCACCGAAAAGAACCAGGTGCAGACCGTCAGGTGACCACTCTGCGTGGCCTTGCAGGGTCCAGCCATCGAGTCCGACCGGTCGAATTTGCATCAGGTTCGAACCGTCGGTCGCCACCAGCCAGATCGAGGTTTTTGCCGCATCAAGGTCATGCACGCCAGCCGGCGTGCGGTGGAAGAGCACCGTGTGCCGATCCGGGGACAGCCGGGGAGACCACGAATCGTATGCCGGGTCGTTGGTGAGTTGGCTGACCTTGCCGCCGTCGAGATCCATCAGGAAGAGTTCGAAGTTGCCGGTACGGTCGGAGTCAAAGGCCATTCGGGTTTCGGGCAGAGCCGGGCCGGTCGGGCGTACCTTGGGCTGTGTCCAGTCGGCCGGTATGGCGGTTGGTTGGCACCCGAGGATGATCAGCACAAGCAGCACTGTGAGAACGTTGCGGCCAGAGGCGAGGAGCGTTCGCTGTGAGAGGACGTTACTTTCTTGCAGGGTGGTCAAAAACCGGTTGGATGGTACAAATCGATGATAAAAGGCTCTTGTTTTCATGGGATGCCTCCTTCTCAATTGATTTTTCCTGTAAAACAGATCTTGTTGCATAATTTATACGCTCTTCTTTGTGTATTTCTTACTTCGATTGTCGCACGTTCAGGTTACAAAACAGAAAGAAGGTTGTCAAAAAATGTATCCACGTTGTTCTGAATCTCTTTTATCGTAGATGTGTTGAACGAAAAGAACAGCAGATTGTCTGTCGCTGGGGTTGCGTTTCTTGTTATAAAAATCGCTCAAATCCAAGCCTGAAAAGACTCTTTCCCCGTATTTCTCCTTTTTCTCTCTCTTCTTTTCGGGTATTGTGGCCGACAGTTCCCGTTGAAAAACGTATAAAACCAATGGTTTTGTGCCCTGCGGGGCTTACAGAAAACCAAAGACCCACCGCTTGTTTATGATACTTGATGCTGACATGATACCTGCGACGGGGCCGATTTTGGAGGATGACAGAGATGCATTCCAATGAGGCACATCTTACCCAGGCGACGATCAACCTGGCCAATCTCTCTGATAATATCGCGGTGTTGCAAAGGCTTGCCGGAGACCGGCCGTTGCTGCCGGCTATCAAAGCCAACGCCTATGGCCACGGGGCAGCCGAGGTGGCCAGGCATCTGCTGGCTCTCGGTTATGATACGTTCTGTATTGGCCCTATTAACGAGGCGATAACCCTTATTGAAGACGGGCTGGATGCCAGGTTCATTGTTTTGTCTCCGACCCTGGCGCAGAACAGTTCCTATATCGTTGAATATGCTCTTCAGCCGGTTGTTTGTACGATTGACCAGATCGACTCTCTGGCAAAAGAGGCCAGGAAAAAAGGGACAACGGTCAAGGTCCATATAAAGGTCGATACCGGGATGGGGCGTGTCGGTATCCAGCCATCCGAATTCAGGGCGTTCTGGCAGTATTGTCAAAAGACTTCACATATTGAGGTCGAAGGGGTCTGCAGTCATTTCCCGATGGCCGATAGCGTGGATCCCTCTTTTTCCCGCGGGCAGATAGAGCAGTTCGCCTCTTTGGAAGAGCATATCGAGGGATCGGCAAGACCTCTCTTTCATATTGCCAATAGTGCCGCTCTGTTGAGCCTGCCGGAATCCCGTTTTGATGCGATCCGCCCCGGTATAGCTGTTTATGGGCTCAGCCCTTCACTGGCGATGCGCAGCCCGGCACTCACAGAGCTCAAACCGGTGTTGTCCCTGACAAGCCGTATTACCTACGTCAAGGAGGTTGCCAAGGGCACAGGCATAAGCTATGGACATCTCTATTATAGCGACAGACCGATGTGTATCGCCACCATTCCGATAGGCTATGGTGATGGTCTGAGCCGCATGTTAAGTAACCGCCTTGAGGTTCTGGTCGGCGGCCAGCGCTGCCGGCAGGTCGGTCTGATCTGTATGGATCAATGTATGATTGATATCAGTGTCCTGCGGGGCAGGGTGCGTCTGGGCGATGAGGTGGTGATCATCGGCAGTCAGGGGGAAAACAGGATCACCGTCGATGAGCTTGCAGAGAGGCAGGGGACCACAAGCTATGAAATCGTCACCGCCCTCTCCGAGCGTATCTCCAGGGTCTTTGTGGATGAAAAAGATGCCGAGGAGAAGCGAGCTCGATTCCCGTAAGGAGTGGCAACGATTCGCCAACGCTTGACAAACAATAAGGTGTTTTGTACAAGAAGATACTTTTGCTCTTGCGGGGGCGGGTGTCAGTTTTCTCCCCTGGTATGACGAATTCTTTAGGGGGCTTCGATGCGGGGCCGAGGCATAATGCCGTGGTCCTGGTGAAGGTCCACAATATAAATATTTCAGGAGGATAGTATGGCTGATTTTAACAAGATTTTAACCCCTGGGGACTATGAAAACGGTATCGTTAACGTTGTTGTTGAGATTCCCGAGGGCTCTTGCCACAAGATTGAGTGGGACAGAAAGGTTGCGGCTTTTACCCTTGACCGTGTTGAGCCAAAGGTCTTCGCCAAGCCGACCAACTACGGTTTTATCCCTCAGACCCTTGATGAGGATGGCGATGAACTGGATGCCCTTATCTTGACCGATCATCCCCTGACAACAGGGATTTATATGGAAGCCCGTGTTATTGGTGTTATGAAGTTTGTCGATGACGATGAGGTTGATGACAAGATCCTGGTTGTTCCCGCTGATGACAGAAATAACGGCAACGCCATCAAGAGCCTTGAGGATGTCCCCGCCCAGTTGATCAAGCAGATTGAGTTCCACTTCAATCATTATAAGGATCTGAAGAAGCCGGGTACAACCCAGGTGAAGGCCTGGGAAGGTGTCGAAGAGGCGAAAAAGGTGATTAAAGACGCTATTGATCGTTGGAAGTAATCTTTTCTGTACAGAAAGAGGAAAAGCGGTTTTCGCCTCGGCGAAAACCGCTTTTTTTTGCGCGGATTTTTTTACCGACAAAGTTTTTGCGAGTCAAGAGGTAAGACGCGCCGCAGATACCCTCTTTCTTTGTTCCCTTGTCGTTCTACGATCTACTGTGGGGGCTGAACTGCGGGTATGTCGATCGAAGTAAGACTCATCTACTGAGACGATTGTCGGCTCTTTTTGAGTTCTTCTGTTATTGCCCGTTCGATCTGCGGATCCCTGTCGGGAAGGACGGCAAGAAAACCTGTAACGTATTGGTTTTGGGGCAGGCCTGCACCCTTTTCCTCAAGGGCTGTCCTCGCGCGGATCTCCTCTTCAAGTTGTTTGCTTTGAGCGGTCAGCCTGGATAATTTTTTATTCCGTTCGTTTGTGCCAGGGGCCTGTTTCTCGAAGACGGCAATCCGTTCCTGTAACGAACGAAGTCGGCCCTGTAAGGTTTGCAGCGGGGGGGCTTTTTTGTTATGCCAGAAGCCGGCGCCCTGCCACTCGATCTCCATTCGGCCAATATATTTGCCTTTGCTGCTGGTCTGGCAGACGAGCGTGTTTTCTCTCTGTTGTGTATCAATTGTACCTCGATACTGATCGGCACTGATGATAATATCAATTGCTGGATACGAGCTGGCAATACCTCTGTTTTCTGCCAGAGTGAGGTTTGACAGCAGGATTATCGGGTTGTCGGAGTTTTTCAGCTCGTCAAGGACCTCGGCCAGCGCCTTTGCGTAGTCTTCGACCAGATAGTCTCCGGTTGCAGGCCCTTGTCTGGTCAGGCCAATAATGGTCACCTGCAGATCTCCGGCAGCTACCTTTTTGTAGGCTGGAAAGACCAGCTTGCTGTTTTTGTCCCGAACGTTTGCAGAGATCCAGGGAAAGCCCTGCTCTTGTGTTGCAACAAGAAAGCTGCGGCCCGCCTTGAGATCCTGCATGCTCACTGCCACCGCATCGTATCCCATCGTTACATAGGCGCTGGCAATGCCTTTGGCCTTGATCAGAGACTGTTCTGTGTTTCCTGCTGTTGCTGATTTGAACAGTGATTCACCGGCATCGACAAGGATTGTCGGTTTGTTGGTGGTTTTGCGGATCTCCTGTATCAGTTTTGCTCTTCCGGACAGACCGCCCAGTCTATTGGATCTTCAGCCACAGGGCTGATATTCTCCTGCCCCGTTATTGCTGAAGAGCAGCGTGAATGGCTGGTAGGGGTTCGTCTCTTTTGCCTTTTGCGGGCTGGTGTTGCCGGTGGAAAAACAGCCGCTCAGATGGAGCAGCAGTGATACGGCAAGGGCGACCCTGCAGAGGAAGAGAGCCTTTGCTGTCAATCTCTTTTTAGGAATATGCTTCATTTTTTTTCAGTGAGTAAGATGTTATATGGATAAAAAATTCTCTATTGCCTTTTGGTCCCAATATCGGTGAAGGAACCGTATTACAGGCGGTAAGGTCGTATCCTTGTACAAAAGATGTCACCTTGTCTATCGCCTTTTGGTGGAGCCGTGGGTCTGTTACGACACCCTTGTCACCAATGTCCCGGCGGGGAAGCTCAAACTGGGGTTTGACAAGGGCGATGATATTGACGGATTGCCGGAAGAGTCCGCAGAGGGCCGGAATAATCTTTGTCAAGGAGATAAAGGAGACGTCCATCACCGCAAGATCCACCCAGGAGTCCATAAGCCTCTGATGGGAGAGGCCTCTGGCATTACAACGCTCAAGTACCGTAACCCGCCTGTCCTGACGGATTTTCCATGACAGCTGACCGTAGGCCACGTCAACGGCAAAAACATGCGCGGCCCCATTTTGCAACAGGCAGTCGGTAAAGCCACCCGAACTTGCGCCAACGTCAAGACAGACAAGACCCCGCACATCAACTTTAAAGGCTGGAAGGGCGTGGGCAAGCTTGATCCCACCGCGGCTGACGTAAGGGCATTTTTTTTTCAGGCGAATCGCTGCCAGAACATCCACCTGGAAGCCCGGTTTATCGACAAGAACCTCGTCTACATACACCTCACCGGCCCTGATCAGCCGCCCTGCCTCCTCTCTATCTTTTGCCTGCTGCCCCTCAACGAGGATCTGATCAAGCCGTTTTTTCAAATGGATCCGCTCTCCCTAGAGCTTGTTCAAACGCTCTTCGGCCGTCTTGGCCTCTGGAGTACCAGCGTAATTGCGTATTATTTTCTTGTAGAGGTTTATCGCTATACCTGTCTCGTTCTGTTCTTCGAAGGCCTGAGCCTGGTATAATATGGCTTTTGGCACTTTTTCGGTATTGGGGGAATGTGCCAGAAAACTTTGTAGAGGCAAGATCGCCTGGTCGTACTGTTTCAGCTCAAGCAGACAGAGACCTTTCATATATTGGGCTTCATACTGCAGCGGGCTTTTGCCTGAGGCAAGATTGTCGAAGATTGTCAGAGCCTTATGGTATTCCTTTTCCTTGAAAAATTGATTGCCCCTGTTGAAGAGCTCCTGATGTTTTGTTGAGGCCGCCGGGGCCTGAGGCTCGGCTGCCTGAACCGCCTTCTGGGGCTGAGATACCTGGCCCGGGTTTTGGGGGGGCTCTCCGGAGTCCTGTTTTTTCACCGGCGGCGCCTCGGGAGCATTTTGCTTGACTGCCGGAGTAAATTTCTTCTTTTTTCTGGTGGCCTTTAAATGTTGTCGTGCGCCACCCCGTATTGAGGCGGATTTTTGTTGTGCCAGTTCGGCGTCAAGCGCCGCCTCCTGTGCCCGGCGTTCCGCCTCTTTTATTCTCGCCTGCTGGATGGCCTTGACATTTGCCTCCTGCTCCTGCAGACGGACGTTGAGGAGTCTTTCAAGCTCTTTGGCCTTTTCTTTCTGCTGTTCTTCGAGGCGTCGCAGGGCCTCTTCGCGCTGACTTGCCTCCTGAGAGGCGATGGTTGTCATATTCTGCTGCAGCTCCTTGTTTTGCTCTCTCAACCTCTGGTTCAGGGAATAGGACTCTTCCAACTGACTCCTGAGCTGCATAATGTCTTTTTCCAACTGGTCTATCTGGCTGTAGGCCAGGGCCTGACGTTTTTGCATTTGACCGATGGTGTCTGCCTTCATATCATCCATCTTCTTGTTGACAATACGAAGCTGATAGCGCAGACTTTCAACGTCTTTCTGCATGGCGCAGCTGGCGAGAAAAAGTGCCGCTGAGAGGAGAAGGATCTGTTTGAACAATAACTTTTTCATGATATTCCCTGTCGATGTATGCCGTGGAATTATCTCGACCACTGCGGATATGTTTGAGAACCCGAGAAGGTGAAGACTCTACGCTGATAAGAACCGTTTTTCATTATACAGTATATCTGGTTCCTTTTGCCATTACGTTTTGCAAATAGTATCTGTTGCCCGTCCGGTGACCAGCATGGGGCTTCGTGGTGGCTGAGGTCTTTGGTGATTTGCTGGGGGTCAGAGTCCTGCAGCGGGTTGAGGGTAAAGATCTGGTATACTCCGCCTCGCAGGCTTGAATAGACAATGCGATCTTCGGTTGGCGACCAGCAGGGTTCGGCGTTTTCGGAGCCCTCAAAGGTCAGGCGCTTGACCTTTTGTGTTTTCAGCTCCATCAGATAGAGCTGGGGTTTTCCGGTCCTGTCAGAGACAAAGACAATATATCTCCCGTCCGGGGACCAGGTTGGAGAGACATTAATCCCGGCGTTTCTTGTCAGCTGTTTGATGATCTCTCCCCTGTTATCGAGTAAATAGAGGTCTGGAGAACCGCCTTTGGAGAGGGTGAGAATCATCTGTTTCCCGTCGGAGGACCAGGCCGGCGCAAGGTTCAGTCCGCGGCGTCTGCTTAAGGCCCTTGTGGTTTTGCTCTGCCGTAAATCGGTGATATAGAGGTTCTGGTTACCGCTATGATATGACGAGTAGGTGAGATATGGGCTGTTCGGAACGAAACGCGGAGACACGGTCAGATGTTTGTGCCGGGTGACTTGTCTGAAGTTATGTCCGAGGATATCGGTCAAAAAAACCTCTTTCTGTCGTTGTTCCCGATTAACGAAGGCGATGCGGGTGTTGGCTATACCTGGTGTGCCGGTGAGTGTTTCAATCACGCTGTCACAGAAGGTAAAGAGCATGGTATCCGACTGCTGCGGACTGCCGGAGTAGGTCTTGCCCATAATTGCATCATTACTGGCAGCATCGATGAGGCGTAGTTCAAATTTTATCGAAGACGATGTCGCTTGATAGGAGCCAAGAACCGCGTAATCGACACCCATGCCGGCCCAGTTGGTATTGGCTGAATCTGTCGCCTTGCTTGGTAAAACCGAGATGATACCGTGAAATTCCAGGGCCTTTGCCAGGGTGTCAGCGAAGTCTCTCCCCATCCGGGAGCTTTGGTTTGCGCCGTTGGTGCCGTCAAACTGGGGTACCGCGAATTTGATCTTGCGGGTTTCCGAGGTCGTGATATCCAGATACACCCTTTCGGCGGAGGCCGCAGAGACAATGAGGGTCAAAAGAAGCGTCAAGGTTGAAGAAAGAACATATCTTTTCATAGGAAAACTCTTTTTTTGGGGCTGTGATGATGAGATGTCCTGTGCTTGCTGTCAAGCCCAGCAGACCGTCTCAACAAATCGTCATTTCAATAGGGTTTTTGACCCTGTGAGCCTTTACTGTTATGGTGCGTTTTTTCCTGGCCATCCCAGGACCTGTTTTGTCGGCTGGAAACAGGGATATCGCTGCCCTCCAACTATATACTCTTGTGTTGTAAAGATCTTATCCATAAAAAACTGGCTTTATTGGAGACCGCTTGGTCTAAATTTAAGCCCAATCTCAAAGCGTTGGCGTTTCATCAACGCAGGTAGCGGAGGCATCGGGTTTGCCGCCAGTATCGTTTCCTTGACAAAGCGGTCAAAAACAATGTTTCCAGAGCTTTTTTCAAACAGGATGTTTGCTACTTCTCCATTTTTGGCAATGGTAATGACAACTATAGCGAGCAGATCCTTATCCCGTTCTATTGACGTTGGTAAGGCCCAGTATTGTGACAGCTTGTTTTTCACGTTGGCATAGTACATAGCCTCTACCTTATCTACCCCCTGGTTCCCTGCTGCTCTGTTGCTTGTCCTTGTTGTTGTTGCGCTGGTTGTCAAAGGAGCCGTTTTCCCTGTCAGCAGTTTTCTCTCCTCCTCCAGGGCCTGACGGGCAAGTTCGGCCTTTTTCGCCAAAAGCTCCTGTCTTCGCCGGGCCTCGGCCAGTTTCCTCTCGTTTGTTCTGGAGACCGTCTCGTCTCTTTTTTTTACCTCTTTCTTGGGGGGAAGCTTCTTTTTGATCTTGCGCTTTAAGGGCTTGAGTGAAATTTTTTTTCTCGGCGCCGGTGCTTTTTCTGGAGGGGGGATTGCAACCTTTTTCTTTACCGCCTTGGGGATAAGAGTCTCTGGTTCTTTGCTGGTCTCTTTCTGTACCGGTTGGGCTGGCGGCGGACTCGGGACTTCAGCCGCCGGCTCCGGCAGACTGATAAGGTCAATGGTATAGGTGTCGGGAATTTTTCGTTTTGCCTTGAATATTTCCGGTACATAGTAGCCGCTGGCAACGACCAGTACATGCAGGGCCAGGGCCAGGACAAAAGACGACTTGAAGTCGTTGGCGACCACGATATCAGGGGAGTAATGAGAGGCTGCCATGCGTAAATCGGGTTCTCTGTATCTGCTTTTGTGGTTTCGATGCGTAAGAGTTGTTACCTCTGACCCCTTGCTCGATGCGCCGAGGGAAAGGCTGCTGCCAAAGACGCCGCAGACAAGGTTTTTTGAGAATCCGCGCTGGGCAGAGGCTCTCTACGCCTTTTCAGGTCTCGTTTTCGTTACTGCTTCTCGGCAGGCTGCGTTACCATGCCGATTTTTTCAAAGCCGGCCGACTTGATATCCGACATTATTGCGACCACATGTCCGTAAGCAACGCCTTTGTCGGCCCGCAGGAATATTTGTTGTTTCTGGTTTGCCTTAAACTTTTTTTCAAGCTCCCCAAGAAGCAGTTTTCGATTCATGGGGATCGAGTTAATGCTGATGACGCCTTCCTTATCGAGGGTAATAATTATCGGTTCTTCTTCCTGGCGCAGTGATTTGCCAGTGGTTTGTGGGAGGTCGACATTCAGCCCCTGGGTCATCATCGGTGCGGTCACCATAAAGATGATCAGCAGGACCAGCATAACATCGACGAGAGGCGTCACGTTGATCTCGGATACCAAGCGGTTTCTTCTCCGGCCTCGCATAGCCCCCTCCTCTAGATTCTGCTCAAAAGATCACGTTCAACAAGATTGAGGTAATCCATCGAAAAGTTTGCCAGTCCATCGTCGATGCCCTCAAGCCTGTTGGAAAAGTAGTTATAAAAAATAACCGCCGGTATCGCAGCTGCCAGGCCTGCAACGGTAGCAACCAATGCCTCAGAAATCCCCGGAGCGACAACGGCAAGGGTGGCCGAGCCCTTCTGACCAATGTCATGAAAGGAGGCCATTATGCCCCAGACCGTTCCGAACAGGCCGATAAAAGGTGTCGCACTTCCGGTCGTTGCCAGAAAGGGAAGTTTGCTGGCAAGAAGGCCTATCTCTTCGGTTTCTGCTTTTCGTATTGCCCGCTTGAAATTGTCCATCGTCGCAATTTGGATGTCCAGGGTTTCAGTCTGCGGCTCCTTGTCTTTGCGCGAGCGGATTCTGTTTATCTTCTGGAGTTCCTTAAAACCGGCAATAAAGACCCTGGCCTCCGGGGAGTAGACAAATTCTTTGGCCGATGCGTGGACTGCGTTCAGGTTGGCCGATTTCCAGAACTGTCTCAAAAAACCCTTCGAGTCACGCCGAACCTTCCTGAGCAGCCTGAATTTCGTTATCACAATGGCCCAGGAAGCCAGGGAAAAGAAGAGGAGAGTAACCATAACAAACTGGCCGACAGGACCAGCATTGAATATAAGTTCGGTAAAAGTCATCTGTGCGAATACCTGTGTTGTTGTATGCCTTTGTAAGGCGGTAATAGTCACCGGTTCAGGCAGGCGTGTCGTTTCGCATAACAAGAATCCGGAAAAACCGGAGGCCGTGTCTGGAGCGAACTGTTCCAACCCTCCCGTCGGTTAAGGGATGGTAAACATTACAGCTGAAGCGTCACGAAGCAGCAATCCTGGCTGTCTATACCACAGGTGAGGAGTATAATAGCTCAGGCTGTTTAACTCAAGGGAATCTTGAACAATCGCCTCTCCAGTACCTGCCCGCTGGTGAGCTCTAGTTTGTTGTCGGCAGGACCTGGCAGTGCTACGCTTGCTTGCCGGCACTGGTCGGAAGCAGCGAACAGGCAAATTCGACCTGCACCGCTGTTGAACCTGCAACCTTTAACTTTCCGTTAAAAAAAACGGCATTTGAAAGAGTTTCCTTAATTTTTACAGTTATTTGCAGCGTGTCGCCGGGGAAGACAGCACGTTTAAACCTGGCGTTGGCAATTCTTGTCAGCACCGGGGTTGGCTGTATTTCGTTTGAGCCGCTGCTGTTTTTGGCCATCAGCAGGGCGCCACTCTGAAAGATCGCCTCGCAAAGAAGAACTCCGGGGGCGATCGGATTGCCGGGGTAGTGGCCGGTAAAGACATCCAGGTCTCTGGGAAGGTCCTTTTCCGTCTGGATCGTATCCTCTGTGCAACAGAGTATCCTGTCAACCCAGAGAAACGGCGGCCTGTGCGGTATCAGAGCCTGTATCGATTCGAGACCCTCCATCTCTTAGATTCCTCCTGTAACCTCAAGAACCGTTCCGGTGATATACGAGGCGTGTCGGCTGGCCAGATACAGCACCGCCTGAGCCACCTCTTCCGGTGTCCCGAAGCGTTTCATCGGGATCATTTTTTTGTATTCGCTCAGCTGCTTGTCGGAGAGGTCCTTGATAAATTCGGTCTCAATAAACCCGGGAGAGACGCAGTTGACTGTGATCTTCTTTTTCGCAGTCTCCTTCGACAGGCTTTTGCTGAGGGCGATCAATCCTGCCTTTGAGGCGGCATAGTTGGCCTGTCCGGCAAAGCCCAATCGGGCTACCGGGGAGGTGATGTTGACAATCCTCCCATATCTGTTGCCGAGCATCAGACGCACCGCCTGTTTGCACATCAGAAAGGTTCCGGTCAGGTTGACGTCGAGCACCTCCTGCCAGGAATGGGCATCCATCATCGCAAGCACCGCATCGCGGCGTATCCCGGCATTGTTTATCAGGACATCAAGTCGGGCATATCTCTTCTCCAGTTCCTGAAAAAGAGAGATGACCTGCCGTTCGTCGGCAATGTCGCATTGAAGAAGCTCCAGACGTGATGAGAACTGCTGGTTTTTTTGTGCAAAGATCTCTGCCGCCGCGGTGTTTCCGGCATAGAGTCCTATAACAAGGCCACCCCTTTCAAGAAAACCTTCCGCGATTGCCTGGCCAATGCCACGTGTTGCCCCGGAAACGAGTATCACCTGGTCGGTAAAGCTTGTCATCTGTTGTCCCCCCGTGCCTGTAGATAACTGTCCACATCGTTGGCAACTATCACCCCGTAATTTATCGCTCCCAGCCAGCCGGACATGATAATGCCGACAGAGCCGACGTGGAACAGGCCGTCGATCTCCTTGTGGAGGGTTCTTGATACGTCCAGACCCTCGAATTTTGTGCCAAAAGATGTCCCTCTGGTATGCAGGGTGTAGGCGTTAAAGGTTCGTGGTGTGGCGGCCTCGATCCAGTCTATTTTCTCTCTGACTCCGGGGAGAAATCTCTCCAGGTCGATCAGTGTCCTCTCGATCAGTTCTTGCTTTTGTGCCGCATATTCCTCGGGGCCAAGGGATGCCCAGTCTTCGTAGCGGCTGTTCATAGAGGCGACGATGGTATAGCGGTCAAGGCCTGGCCGGGTTTTCGGGTAATAGAGGGAGAAGGTCTTCGACCGGGTATGCAAATCAAGGAGCTCCTGTGAGTCAAATTCCTCGGCGGTTGAGGTGAAAAGCAGGTCGCCAATATCCTCAATCTTCTCGCCTTTTTTGATGCCGATATAGACCTGGCAGCTTGAGTTGTTGACCCGGATCGCTTTTGCCTTTTGCAAAAAGTCTTGGCGGTAATGCTCTGTACCGGTGAGATCAAAGATGGTGTTGGTGATCCCGCTGTTGGAAACCACCGCTCGGGCTCTGATGGTCTCCTTGTCTGTTTGCACTCCGGTTGTCTGCCCGTCTTCTATAAAAATCTTTTCAACCCTTGTCTTGGTGCGGATCTCTACGCCGTTTTTTTCCAGCTCTTCTTGCATCAGGCCAATCAATCTGTCTGTTCCACCACTGAAGGTGAAAACACCCTTGTTCATAAAGTTGGAAAAGACGATACCGTAGGTGATGGCAGGATCGTCGAGTGTCGAGCCGTTTGCGTAGGTAATGGGTTCCATGAGCAGACGATGCACATCACTTCTGCCGGGGAAAAACTGCTCAAAAAGATCCCGCGTTGTCATACTCTGGTCGTCGTAAAAATTCATCGACGACACCGTCTCAAAAAATTTGTCGACAACAGTGCGCGCTATCTTGAACTGCTTTTCGAGGAGGTTTGTAAAATCCTCCTTGTCAAAGGTGGTTTTCAGCGAGAACTGCGGGTTGTGAAAGACGATACCCGGTAACTGGACAATCGAGTCGGTGATCTTCTTGTTCCAGTATTTTTTGCAGGTCTTTTTCATCCCGTAGGGAAAGCCGTGCAGGGAAATATCGAAGATATGCCCGCGTCTTTTGAACCAGGTTGCCAGTCCTCCGAGCCTGAAATGGTGTTCAAGCAGCAGGACCTTGTGTCCGCAACGGGCAAGCCGGTTGGCCGTTGTCAGGCCGCCGAGCCCCGAGCCAATAAGGATAACGTCGTACGCTGGAGCGGATCTGGAGAGTGAATCGGACATTATATATATCTCATAGAGTGTCGTATCATTATAGGGAACGGCTCTGGAACATCTGTCTCGTCAATTGTGCATCCCAAAACCTATTTTTTTCTCTCAAAAAGTCAAGCAAGGATTTTGAAAATGAGACGGTATGGTCTCTTTGGCTTGTTTGAATCCGTGTTATTCGTTGCTTTCTGGCTTGTCGATTTCAGCCCGGTCCTCCTGCTGTTTACTCTTGGTGATACAGAAGGTAAAGAGCCTGTTGTATGACTCGAGCAGCCTTGAGAGAAATTCCTTGGAACTCGCGCAATTTTCTAACGGACGATCAACGATGACGTCACAGTTAAAGGGAACCAGCAAGGCCTCCCCTTTTGGCAGGGCAAGGCCAAGACCATGTAACACAACGGGGGTTATCCTGGTCTCTTTACGATCCTTTATCAGATAATGAATGCCCCGTTTGAGCTCGGTGAGTTCTTCCGGCTTCCCTCTGCTGCCCTCTGGGAAGATCAACAGTATATAGCCCTTGTCCAGGGCCCGATGACACTCCTTAAAGAGCTCTTTCCTGTGTAGCCTCCCGGTCCTTTTCAGCGGAATAATGCCGATAATGTTCAAGGAAAACCAGGCAAGAAATCTGTTTTTGAGAAAGTAGTCTTCGGCGGCAACTGGACGCACATTATGTATTACAGACAGAGGATAGAGGCTCATCAGTACCAGGGTATCGAGATGGCTGTTATGGTTGGCCGCAATGATGGCCGGGCCCTTGAGGGGAAGATTTTCTTTCCCTCTGAGGTTGAGTCCCAGGCCCAGAAAAACCATCGGTTTCACGAAGAGGGCAAAAAAGATAACTTTGAGGAAGGTATTCATGGGCTAATAGATCAGATAGTACATGAAGTGAAAAAACACCGGAGCCGTAAATGTCAGGCTGTCCAGTCTATCGAGAATTCCACCATGGCCGGGGATGAGAAGGCCGCTGTCTTTTATCCGGAGATCTCGTTTTACCGAGGAGACAACGACGTCGCCGATAAAACCGAAAAAGGAGATGAGCATTCCGGCAATAAAGCCCTGTTGGAAAGAGAGCGGGGTGAGCAGGGGAGCCATAAAGGTACAGCATATGGTCAGCGAAATCATACCACCGAGAAAACCTTCCCAGGTCTTGTTTGGACTTACTTTGGGGATAATCTTATGCCTGCCGAGCAGCTTCCCCCAGACATACTGGCAGACATCGTTGAACTGGGTCATAAACAGGAGAAACAAAACAGGTCCTACGGCTCCGGCTGCCGGCTGTTTAACCGGTAAAACCAGCAGGTAGGCGATATGACTGACACAAAACACAGTCAGCATCAATGCCCAGTGGATTGTGCCGACCGCCTTGATAAATCCGTTTGTATTGCCGATCAGGACCATTCGCAGAGGAAGCAGTAAGAACATGTACACGGGTATGAAGATGATGAACATTCCATACCAGCCAATGCCGACCCAGTAGTACTGGAGTGGTATTGACAGATATGCCCAGAAGATCACAGCCCTATCTGACAGACGCATCGGCACAATCGACAAAAATTCTTTGAGTGCCAGAAAACTGATGAGGCCAAAGAGAACCAATGCCGTTGTCTTGTGAATCACCAGAGCAATAAACAGGACAACGACAATGACCCACCAGGAGCGTACTCGCTGGCGAAGCTCCGAGTAGTCTTTGTCCGGGTTTCTGGCTTTGAGAAAGATGCTGATGCCCGATGCGACGACAAGCAGCACGAAGATAATCAACATAGTGTAGAAAGAATGCTTCGGAATATGAATCATCTCTTCGTAGCCTCCAGTGCCTTGTAGGCAAAGCGTATTCTGCGGTAGACGGTGAGAAGTGTTCCCGGCACCATGATGACCAGAGCCACCAGCAAGGCGTAGGAGCGCTGCCACAGATATGGTTCGACTGCTGTTATGCAGCAGGCTGTTGTCAACAGGGCCATCCTCTGTTGTTTGGCCAGAGGGCCGGCAAAACTGACCGGCGCGCCGATCGATGAAGCAAGTGTTCTGATATAGGCGGTCATCAGCGCAAGAAGGGCAGCAAACCAGGAGAGAGGGATGCCCCAGTCGGTGACAGTGATTGCATAGCCTGTGGCAACAATGATGAGCGGATCGGCAATTCGGTCTGGTATATCGTTGAAGAGTTCTCCACTCGCTGTTTTTTTACCTCCCTCTACGGCGACCATCCCATCAAACAGGTTGCAGAGTAATCGGCACTGGATGCAAAGTGCGGCAGAAATTGCTAAGAGGGAGGCTGTTATATTCGAGGAATAGCGGAGAAAAATCAGGCAGGATGCGGCGAGAAAGGCGAAAAAGATGCTCAACAGGGATATCTGGTTCGGGGTGATGTCCCGTTGACTGAGCCATTTGGCGGCCCTTGCTACCAGTTCGGATTGTCGAACCTTCAATGGCCGACGGTTTTGGCGTTTTTCAGGATCTGAGACGGTCATTTTTTCTGTGCTGTAGAGTGGTATGAAGTGTAGAGACTATATACAGGCTAAAGAGAAAGGCAACCGTCAAGGCTGGAGCGATTGTCAGTGCTATAGAAGGGGTTCCTGCAAGATGATGTATGAAATAGAGTATACAGCCGGTGGTACATACGGTGATGGTCGGGGGAAGAATAATCCGGGCCGTTGTCGTTGAAAGTCTGTTGAACAAGAAGGTGATGCAGTGGGTCATAAGCAGGGTAACGATGAAACTGTATACGCCCTGGGTGATCGCAGCCGTTGCACCAATGTCGCCTCCACCGTCATCGTTGACAAAAAAGGCCCAGCCACCCCAGAGAAAGAAGGCTGCGCTGGCTGATAAAAAACGGGTCTTTTTGCTGGTACGAATGGTTTGCATGCAGGAAACGCTATTTTTTTATCCTTTGTCTGACTGCTGTCAGCGAACGGGGAAAAGACCTGTTCCCATCTCTTGTCGATCAGAGTCCAGACCGTCTCCAGTCAGCTCCTGCCCCTTTTCAGACAAGACGAGCGCCATTGGGCGCTTTTCGATCAGGCACGGCTAATACCACAGCCCCATCCTGCTGGCAAAAGCCGGTCACCAGGCATTCCGAGATAAACGGTCCGATCTGTTTGGCTGGGAAGTTGGTGACGGCTATAACCTGTTTTTGCAGCAGTTCTTCTTTTTTGTACAGATCGGTTATTTGAGCGCTCGAGCTTTTGATGCCGACGGATTCTCCAAAATCGACCCGCAGCCTATAGGCAGGTTTTTTGGCCTCTGGAAAATTCTCAACAGCGACAATGGTACCCACCCTCAGTTCAACCTTTTCAAAATCATCCCAGGTGATGGTCATTGGTTTTCTCCTTATCCGGCGGCAGGTTGCAGAATTCCGGCCAAGCCTGTGCATTCTTCTTGAAAGGCCTTGTTGTATCCCAGACAATCTGTACCATAGACGGGTTTTTTTCGCATGATAAAGCTTTGCTGAACGCTCTGCCCGTTGCGGCCGGACAACCGCTGTTTGGAGAAACAGAACCTTTTGTTACAGGTGGGGCAAGATATGCTGGTTGACTATGGAAACGCCGCTGAGCATAGAGCCGACGATGCCGAGAAACCCCTGGTCTGTTCCGGCAACAAACAGGTTTTGAAAACCGATATCGCCATCCTTGATTTTTTGGGGGCTGCCGTAAATGGCGCCTGCCTTTTTGCGGGTATAGCGTTCGATGGTCACCGGAGTGAAGCTGTCTTCAAAGACGATATTCCCTGTAAACGGGCCAATGATCTCTTCTATGACCTCACGGGATTTCGCCGCTGCCAGACGCTTTTGTCTGCGGTAGGATGGGGTATCGGGGTAAAGCTCTTTCCACCAGGTGTAATTTGCCAGATGGGTCGAGCGTATCTCCCTTTGGGAGTCAGCGGACAGGCCGGCAAAGTTTTGTGGAAGGCAGATCACCCCGCTGCTGGTGTCGAGATACCCCTGTGGGTTCTGATAGCGGAACCGGGCCCCGTTGTTATAGAACAGGATGGTGTTACGGTTGCAGCGTTTGTGCTCTGGTATCTTTTTTACCCGGTATATGGTCTCGATAAAGCCAAGACGGTCGGTTGTCTTGGTGGTTTGAGGGGCGGCCTTTCCCAAAAGTGCCTGGGTTTCGTCTGCGCCGATGGTGCTGAGCAGATAGCGGCAGGCGATGAATTCTCCGGTCGTTGTCTCGACTCCCAGGACCTTGCCGGCTTTGTGAATAATCCTTTCGACCCTGCATCCGGTGCGCAGTTTTCCTCCCAGTGTCTTGTAATGGCCGAGGAGGATCTGTAAAAAATCCTTGATGCTCCCTGCGAGGCGCCACATTCCCTCAAGATAAATGGCCCTGAACATTATCGCAAACTGACCGAGATCCATGTCGTTTTCGTGGCTGGATCCGTAATACATAAGGGGACAGAGCAGCATATCGACCAGAAGCGGGTCTTTGAGCCGTTCGAGCAGAAAGGATTTTGCCGAGCGGAAGGGGCGGTTGGCGAACGGGTCAAACTCGTTGATGAAGGCTGTGAGTCCTATAAAACCGTCGATTGATCTGGGAAAAGAGCTGCGAACCTCCTGTTCGAGGAGCTGGAAATCGTTCGAAAAACGTAAGGAGCCAAGCCCGGTAAAGAGAATCTCGCTCTCCAGCTGTTGACAGAAGGTAAAGGAGCGGCGATCGAGTTTCAGTTGCCGGAGGAGCCTGTTGAGAGGAGCACTTTTGTCGCCTGGTTCGGCATAATTGGTAATGGCGTGCAGACCTGTCTCAAACAGCTCGCCGCTGCGATAAAAGTAAGAATTGAGACCTCCAGGAATAGTGTGCTGCTCAAGGATAAGAACGTCGGGGATAAAGCGTGCTGTTCGGATTCCGGCGGCGATCCCTGAGAGGCCGCCGCCGATAATCAGAGCTGGTATTTCCACAGAATCATGCGTCTTTTAAAAGCGGCTCAAGGTAGGTAACACAGCTGTTGAGGGTTGCGAGGTGGGGGTAGTCCTCTTCCGGGATCTGCAGTTTATGTCGTTTTCTCAGTTCCATGACGATGTCCAGAAAGTCCATTGAGTCGAGTTCCAGCTGATCCCGCAACGGTTGATCGTGGTCCAGACTCTCAAAATCAGCCTCGTCGTCTATCTCTTCAATTATTTCCAGAACCAGATCCTTAATCTCTTCACTTGTCATGTAATTCTCCGGAGTTCTCTTTTCACCCTGCTCTCTGTCAAGGATCGTCGTTGGCCTTGCCTCTTGCCGAAAAATGCACTTTCAACAACGAACGTCGCTTCTGTTCTCATCCTTGAGGGAGCAGCTTCAATCAGTTCCTTTGTATGATGCAAAACGTTCCTTATAACATACCTGAAGCCTCTTGTTTACACATTTTTGCCGACAGCCGCAAAAAAGCGTTAATTTGGGTATTTTTTGACGATGATTGTCGAGTTTATCCCCACCATGCCAAAGGAATTGTTGAGAATGGTCCGCACCTGCTTGTCCGAGACAGGGTTGTTGATGACCATGTTGGCAAGCTCACACTCGGCATCAAGCTCTTCCACATTGATGGTCGGGTGTATCATATTATCGGTAAAGGAGGAAAGGTTGCCTGCCAGTTCGAGTACACCGGCAGCGCCCATGGCATGCCCTATAAGGCTCTTGGTATTGTTGATATAGGTCGAGCCGCAATGACCAAAAACCTCCCTGATCGCCCGGCACTCTTCAATATCACCCTGTTTTGTCCCTGTGGCATGGGTGCTTATCAGATCGATCTCTTCCGGCTGCATTCCAGCCCGGTTGAGTGCCAGTCGCATGCATTCCGCCTGTCTTGGGCCGTAGGGCAGAACAAAGTCTTTCGCATCGGAATTCATTGCGTAGCCGACTATCTCTCCGTAGATAGGGGCGTTCCGCTCAAGGGCCTTGTCCAGGGTCTCGATGGTGTACATGCAGCCACCCTCCGAGATGACGATTCCATTCCTGCTCACATCGAATGGGCGGCTGGCACGTGTGGGATCATCGGCCGAGCCCAGTGCGTTTTGCGCGCTGAAGCTGGCAAAAATGCCGAATGAACCGGTGGATTCAGAGATCCCGCCGGCAAGGGCCATATCGATTTCTCTGAGGGTGAGCATCTGAACGGCCTGTATCAAAGAGGCATTGCCGGCCGCACAGGCGGCACCGATCGAATAATGGGGGCCATGGATGCCCATACTCATCGTGATCTCTCCGGCCGGATTATTCAGGACCGTTCTTGGGTTGTGGTGGTGTGTCCAGTAATTGACGTCATAGTCATACTGGCTGATATTGTACACCTCGTTTTCTGTCTCTACCGTTCCGTGTTCTGTGAGCCCGACATAGACCCCGATTCGATCCGGAGCATAGACTGAAGGGGTAAGGCCTGCATCAGCGAAGGCCTCGTTGGCGCAGTAGACAGCGATACAGCCGGCCCGGGTTCCTCTTTTGTTTTCCTTCTTTTTCCGGTATCTTGTCTCTGGAAAATCGCAAAGGCCGGCGGGTGCTTCGCCAAAATAGCGGAGCTGAATCTTCTTGATACCGCTGACCCCGTTCAGGAGGTTTTTTCTGAATTCTGCCAGGTTGTTGGCATTCGGCGCGGTGAGGCCAACACCGGTGATGACGACTCTCTGTTTTTGCATGGTGCTCTTGGCTTTCTCTGAGATTAACGGATGTCCTGCCTGTCGGCTGTCTGTTTTGAAGGGAATCGGTGCATTTTTTGTTTCGTTGGGCCGATTTTTTTCATCTGATAGTCTCTTGTCAAGACTCTCTGGGGAGGCAATGTAGAGGAATTGGCTCGAAAATTCAATGCATATGTCATGTTGCCACCGAAGAGGGCCGAATTTGAGCAATGCAAAAGATCGTAAATTGATGTATTTTTTGCCGGCTGTTTGCCAGAGCTCATTCGTCTTTTCGTATGGATCTTTGATGAAAACGTTTCCCATTGTCAGTCAGGTTTTTGCCGATTCAAAAGAGTTCTTCTCTCGTTGTTGCAGTGAGGTTTTTTGGCCGTGAAAATTCGTGAGCTCAAGGTCTATCCGCCTGTAGTCCTCGCCCCTATGGTTGGACTTTCCCACAGTGCCCTGCGTAGTCTGGTTGTCGAACTGGGCGGGGTCGGCTTGTTGTACACCGAGATGCTGTCTGCGAGGCGGCTTGCCCATGAGAATCCTGACAGATCGCCTCTTCTTCTCAGAGGGGCGAAAGAAAAACCTCTTTTCTATCAGCTGGCGGCGGCAAATGTCGATCATCTTCCGGCGGCAATAGACAAACTGCACCGACTGCAGGCCGACGGTATTGATCTTAACCTCGGCTGTTCTGCCCCTTCGCAAAGAATTCAGGGCTCGGGCCTGGCGCTTTCGAAAAGTCGTCAAGAACTGCTGCCCGTGCTGCGCTTGCTGCGGCAGCGTACGGCTCTGCCCTTCAGCGTGAAAATTCGCCTTGGTGAGAGCCTGGCGCCAGGGAGGCTGGTGGATATGTGCTCTTTTTACGAGGATCAAGGTGTTGATTGTATCGCGGTGCATGCCCGCCTTGATCAGGACAAATTCTGTCGTAAGCCACGGTGGTCAGCCGTTGCGGCAGTCAAGCAGGCGGTAAACATACCTGTCGTTGTGAACGGCGGGATCTTTTCTGTGGCCGATGCCAGGGCTTGTCTGGCAGAATCGGCGGCCGACGCCCTGATGATTGGTCGTGGCGGTGTGTACAGGCCGTGGCTTTTTGCCGAAATAGCCGAGCAGCTCTACGGCCTATCGACAAAAAATGATGCCCTCAACAAAAAGGATATCTATTTCAGGTTTGTCGATTGTCTCGAAGACCGATTCCCGCAGGACTTGCAACTTGTCAGGCTGAAGCTGTTTTCCAGATACTTTGCGGTCTCGTTTGCCTTCGGCCACCAGCTGGCAAGTGCCATCCAGAACGCCGATGATGTTGACGAAGCCAAGGGACGGGCGGCAGATTTCTTTGACCAGTGTACAGCCCGGGAGCTGTTTCTTCTCTGAGAAGAGTTTTCCGTTGTATCGGCTAAAAAGAGCTCTTTGCGGATGTGAGAGCCGTCGCAAAGCACAAGGCCGAAGACCACGCAAAAGGATGGCGGACGGGGGCGTTCAGGACGCGTTTCTTTCTCTGTCTTTTTTGCTGGCAAGCAGGCGTTTGCCTCTTGCAGAGAGTTTTTCGGTGAGAAGGCGCAGCTCGCCGAGTTTGAGCATATGGAGAAAAAAGAGGTAGACAGTTCCACTTGCGCCCAAAGCCGCTGCCAGGGCCGCGACCTGCTCGAGAATGTTACCGCTGAAGGCCGGCATAAGGAGAGGCTTGAGGGCGATAACCACCAGACCGAGCCCGAGGCAGGCAACGCATATCTTTCCCAGGGCCTTGAGCAGTTCTGCCAGTGGATACCCTCCCGTATTCTTGTAGAGTATGGCCATCAGGAAGAGAAAGTTGACCAGCATTGTACAGGATGTGGAAAAGGCGATGGCCAGATGGCCGAATCTGTCGATGGTTAAAGAGATGATGCCGATATTCAGCAGAACGGAGAGAAAGCTTGCGATCACCGGATATCTCGGTCTGTCGAGTGCGTAAAAGGCCGGAACCAGAACCTTGTTCGCCGAGTAGGCAAAAAGACCGGTGGCATACAGGGCCAGGGTCTGGGCGGTTGCTATGGTGTCTGCGCTGGTAAAGGCGCCCCGTTCGAAGATGATGCGTATCATCTCCTCGGCCAGGGTTATCAGCCAGACGGTTGCCGGAAGGGTCAGGGAAAAGACCAGGATCAGCGAAGAGACCATGGTCTGCCGCATATTCTTTATATCCTTTTCTGCCACCTGTTTGGCGAGGACAGGCAGCATGGCGATGGAAAGGGCCACCCCAAAAAGACCAATGGGCAGTTGCACAAGGCGAAAGGCGTAGTAAAGCCAGGAGACGGCACCATTGCCACAGGTTGAAGCGAAGTTGGTATTGACAAAAATATTGATCTGCACGGCGGAAAGACCGACGGTGGCAGGAACCATAAGCCTGAGAATACGCCGCAGACCAGGGTCGCGCAGATTCAGGGTAAAGCGGTAGCGAAAACCGGTTTTGGCCAGTGTCGGCAGTTGGATTGCCAGTTGTAAAAAACCACCGATAAGCGTACCTATGGCCATGCCGACGATAGGAGGCTGCCCGTAGCGGGGCATAAGATAGGAAAGACTGACCCCGCCGATGATCGAGCCCAGGTTAAAGAAACTGGATGCCATGGCCGGGATGAAAAAACGTCCCTTGGTGTTGAGGATTCCCATAACAACGGCGGAAAGGGAGATCATGATCAGAAAGGGAAGCATAAGCTGCGTCAGCTTTTCCGTCAGTGCCGTTTTCCCCTCAATCAGGGCGAAGTCTGGAGCCAGCAGAGCAACGATGGCTCCGCTGTAGTATATTGCGCAAAGAGTTAATATACTGAGTAAAACGGCAATAAATGTGAGAACGTTCGAGGCCAGCCTCCAGGTCTCTGCCTGGCTTTTTTTTGTGTCATAGGCGGTAAAGACAGAGACAAATGCTGCAGAAAGCGCTCCCTCTCCAAAGAGGTCTCGGAGTAGGTTGGGAATACGAAAGGCGACAACAAAGGCATCGTAGGTGAAGCCTGCACCAAACAGACCGGCAAAGATCTGCTCGCGGACAAGGCCGAGTACGCGGCTGCACATAACGGCAACGCTTACCGAGGCGGCTGATTTGGCGATGGTCTTTTTGCTGGTTTGCTCTGTCAACTGAGGGCCTCTGGTTGGGAGATAACCATAAAACGGATTAAAATAGTGCTGTCTCTTTTCGGTGTTGTCGTATGCCAAAAAAGCCGCAACGAATTGTTTTTATGGCCATTTCTGTGTTCTGTTCAACCCGCCGTCTTTGTCTTTGCACTCTCGTTTCGAGAGACTTCCGGTGGTTCCGATCTTTATCGAAAATACCACAGTTGCTGGTTGGCCTTGAGCGGGAGACAAGTTCTTTGGGGATATTTGCCGCGCACTATACTTTTATCATCTGAAAACATCTCATCTTTTTTCGAGTTCTTGTCAGGAATAGAGGATCAGTGTTTCTTCTTGCTTGACTTTGTAAATTGAAACTGAATATATGGATACTATCATTTTACTGGAAAGGAAAATGAAAAAGGCTCAGACAAGTGGAGGCGGCGGTTCTGGCCTCGTTTTTTGTCTCATATCAAACCGTTTTCGAGGAGAGGGTAATGCAGGAAACAAGTGTAGTCCGTAACATTGCTATCATTGGTCATGGAAATTGTGGTAAAACTTCTCTGGCGGAGGCGATGCTCTATACGGCCGGAAAGATCAAAAGGCTCGGCTCTGTGGATACAGGCACCTCTGTTATGGACTATGAAGATGAGGAAGTAAACAGGAATATTTCAATACACACCAGTTTCCATAATTACAGCTGGAAAAAGCATGACGTGTACCTTATGGATACCCCGGGGGATGACAACTTCCTCAATGAAACCCTTTTTGCCACCCATGTTGCCGACAGCGCCCTTTTCACCATTGGCGCGGTGCTTGGTGTAAAAGGGCAGACCGTCAAATTTGCCAATATTGTCGCGGAAAAAGGGCTGCCTGCCGTTATCGCGGTCAACAAGATGGACCGTGAACGTGCCGATTTTGCCAAAACCCTTGCCGAAATAAAAGAACAGCTGCCGTTTACGCCGGTTGCCGTACAACTCCCGATCGGCGCCGAAGAACAGTTCAGGGGCTACGTCGATCTTGCCTCTGAAAAGGCCTATCTCTTTGATGGTGATAAGGGTCTGGTAAAAGAGACCGAGGTTCCTGCGGAGATGGCCGATGAGGTCGCTGAGTTGCGGGAGGCCCTGATGGAGCATGTCGCCGAAACCGACGACGATCTTATTGAAAAATTTCTCGAAGAGGGGGAACTCAGCGATGAGGAGCTTTCCGCAGGTCTGAAGAAGGCGGTAAAGAGCGGAGAAATTCATCCGGTCTGTGTTTGTGCTGCAACCCTGAATCAGGGCACGGCCCCGCTGCTGGACATCGTCAACGAGCTGTTGCCATGTCCAGCAGACAGGCCGCCCGTCGCCGCCCAAAAACCGGATAGCGAGGAGATGGTGGAGATCAAGCCGGATGCTGACCAGCCCTTCTCTGGCCTGGTCTTCAAGACCATGGCAGATCCCTATGCCGGGCGTCTGACGATCTTCAGGATCTTTAGCGGTACCCTGGAAGGAGATTCCTTTTACAACGCCAGCAAGAAATGCAATGAGAGGTTTGGTCAGCTCTATGTGCTTGAAGGCAAGGAGCAGAAGGGGGTTGACAGCGCCGGGCCTGGAATGATCATTGCCGTTGCAAAGCTTAAAGAGACGACTACCGGGGACACGCTTTGTGATGCAGGAAATCCTCTGTTGATAGAGTCACCAGAGCCACTGCAGGCGGTGATCTCTTTTGCGGTCAGCGCCAAGAAAGGTGATGAGGAAAAGGTCTTTTCATCGATTACCAAAATGCTCGATGAGGATCTGACACTCAAGTTGACCAGGCAGGCCCAAACCAAGCAGGTGCTTCTTTCCGGGGTTGGTCAGGTACATCTGGATGTCGTTGGCTCACGTATCAAGAAGAAGTTTGGGGTGGAGATGGAGCTGAATACTCCGAAAATCCCCTATATGGAGACGATCAAGGGTTCTGCCAAGGTGCAGGGAAAACATAAAAAACAGAGTGGTGGCCGAGGCCAGTACGGCGATTGCTGGATAGAGATTGCGCCGCTGCCCGGAGGCGGCTACGAGTTTGTCGATCAGATTGTCGGTGGGGTTATTCCCCAGCAGTATCGTCCGGCCGTTGACAAGGGCATCCAGGAGGCGATGGAACGGGGCGTACTTGCCGGATATCCTGTGATTGATGTAAAAATAACCCTTTACGATGGTTCCTTCCACAACGTCGACAGCTCCGAGATGGCATTTAAGATTGCCGGTTCTCTGGCCTTTAAGAAGGGTGCGCAGGAGGCGGGTCTGGTGCTTCTCGAGCCCTATATGAATATGGAGATCAAGGTTGGAAAGGACAGTGTCGGTGATGTTATGGGGGATCTCAACTCAAGGCGCGGCAAGGTTATGGGCATGGATTCCGTTGACGGTCTTGAGGTGATTAACGCCCAGGTGCCCCAGGCCGAGGTGCTTCTCTATGCCACCGATTTGACCTCGATGACCGGTGGGCTTGGCAGTTTCTCGATGTCCTTTTCTCACTATGAAGAGGTTCCTGCGCAGATCGCCGAGAAGATTGTTGCAGAGGCAAATCGTGACGAATAAAACCGCCATCGCAGATGGGACGGCCAAACAGAGCTTTGCCGTCCTTACCCTGAGCGATAAGGGCTCGCGTGGAGAGCGTGAGGATACAAGCGGAGCCTATCTCCGCCAGACTCTCTCGGATTGCGGGCTTTATGAGGTGAGTTACCAGGTGATTCCCGATCGGATCGAGGGGATTGTTTCGACCTTGATTTCTCTGGTCGACGAGCTGGGAGCCGATCTGGTCGTAACCACGGGTGGCACGGGGCTGGCTCCCAGCGACGTGACACCCGAGGCCATGCGTCAGGTCCTTGACTATGAGATCCCAGGGATGGCTGAGGCCATGCGTCTTGCAAGCCTTCAAATCACCTCAAGGGCTATGCTGTCAAGGGCCATGGCCGGGGTCAGAGGGCAGAGCCTGATCGTCAATCTGCCGGGAAGCCTGAAGGCGGTGAAAGAAAATTTTGCGGTGATCCAGCCGGTGCTCGGTCATGCGATAGAAAAGATACAAGGGGATCCGAGTGACTGCGGAGTAGAGCCTGCAAGCTGAGCGATCTTTTCTAACAGGCACTGAGAAGATTGTTAGATGTACTTCCTTGGCTACATTGCCTTCTGTTTGTAGGTCTTGATTACGGTCTTGTTCCAACTATTCAACATTGTGTAGAAGCACTTTCGGGGCTTTATCGTCTTGTATACCTGCGATCTCGCCGATGACCGTTGCTGTTTCTCCAACCGCCTCAAAATGATGTCTGACGTCCTCGGTATCCGCCTCCCGTACAATAGCCAGAAAGCCTATCCCCATATTGAATGTTCGATACATCTCCTTTATCGGAATGCCGCCGTGCTTCATGATAAACTGAAAGATAGGCGGCGTCTTCCAGCTGCTGGTATCGATCACGGCCTGGCAGCCCTTGGGCAGAATCCTCGGCGTATTGTCGACCAGGCCGCCGCCGGTGACGTGCACCATGCCGTTGACTGAAAAGTTCTTTACGATATTGAGCACAGACTGCACGTAAATTCGTGTCGGGCGCAGGAGTTCCGCACCAAGGTTGCAGCCAAGCTCGCTGTTGTAGTCGTCCACCGAAAAACTGTTGTCGGAAAAGAGGACCTTTCTGACCAGAGAGTAGCCGTTGGAGTGCAGCCCGTTGGAGGCGAGACCAATGATCCTGTCGCCGGGGCGTATGTCCGAGCCGTCTATGATCGATTCACGGTTGACGACCCCGGTGACAAAACCGGCAAGGTCATAATCCTGGTTTTGGTACAGGCCGGGCATCTCGGCTGTCTCTCCGCCTACCAGCGAACACAGGGCCTGTCTGCAGCCCTCGGCGATACCTTGCACCACCTGCCTGGCGATCTCTGTATCCAGCCTGCCTGAGGCGTAATAGTCAAGGAAGCAGAGTGGGGTCGCCCCGCTGACCACAAGATCGTTGACGCACATGGCCACCAGGTCAATACCTATCGTATCGTGCTTTTGACACATCTGGGCGATGGCAAGCTTGGTGCCAACGCCGTCTGTAGAGTTGACAATAACCGGATTGGGGTACTTGTTTGTGTCGATGGCAACGTGCGAGGAAAAGCCTCCGATGCCAGCGAGTACACCGCGCTGATGTGTTGATGTGACGATTTGCTCGATCTCTTTAACGAACTGGTTTCCCTTGTCGATATCGACACCAGCCTCGCTATATTTTGAGTTCTCGGTTGTTGTCATAGGAAATATGTATGTTTGGGTAAACCGTTATAAACATTCCTTCAGCGACTGAGGTTTTCCTTGCGAAGTCGCCAGTCTCTTTTCTCCTTGTAACGGGCAGGTCAATAATTCCTGCGGCGGTTTGTTTGAGACAAGACGCCGCAGGAATGATATTCGGAGCTGCGATAAAAAGCAATGGGGTAAACGAAAAAATTGCTGAAAACGGCCTGTACGACATATCAGTTCCTGGTCTTTTCTGCTCTTGCCCCGTTGCCTTCTGGATCTTGTTTGCGGTAAACCTTATCCTGCAGCCAGCTTCTGCTCGAAAAATCGGATATTCAGCCGGTTCTGATAATGGGCTGCGCTCGTGGTGAGAGGCGAGAAACTCTTTTTTTTTGCATCATCTTGTATCTTGAAAAGTGGTTCTGTTTTTGTTACAAGTTCGGCCGTGAAACTTCTTCTATTACTCATAGGTCTTATCCTCGTTTTGGAAGGATTACCGTACGCTGCGGCTCCAGAGCTGATGCAGGAGTGGCTGAAAAAACTCAGTCTGATGGAGCCCCGAGAGTTAAGGGTCTTTGGTGTAACGTCTCTGCTTGTGGGGCTTTTTATCTGTTTTGTTGTGCAAAAGACGGGATTTTTTTCGTAGAATGCAGGTGTTTTGTGCGGCTTTTTCGCATTGTTCTGCTGAGCGCTGTCGGGGTGGTGTGTTCTCTCAGTGGCAAAGATATTGATGTTCCTGTCGGAGACTTTTCCGGAACATGGGCTGTTTTGGTGGTTGATGCTTTCGTGGATCTTGATTCTGCTCGAGAATCAAAGAGAAAATTTTCTCCTTCGTTGGATATGGTGGCATAATGGAGACCAAAGCCAGAAAAGAGCTCGTAGGCAATGAGGGTATCGTCCTGCTCGATATGATTCGGCGCCTGAACAGGCGTGGGGCGACAGCCCATCTCAAAAAGCTCATCAGCAAGACCCATCCGGCTGATATGGCCTGGGTATATCGGCATCTCACCGATGAAGAGCGAAAGGCCGTCTTTGATCTTGTCGTCCAGTTGAACGCTGTGGGGGATCTTCTCAGCGAGCTTGATACCCCGTTGGTTGCAGAATTGGTCCTTGGGCTGACTCCGCAGTATATGGCGGAGATTATCTCGGAGATGCCCTCTGATGATGCCGTTGATCTTCTGGAGATCCTTCCCCAGGACGTGGCCAGCGAGATTCGCGAGCATATGGAGATAAAGAGCCGTGATGAGGTCGATCAGCTGATGCAGTATGATCCGGAGACCGCCGGCGGCCTTATGTCTCCTGATTTTATGTGTCTTGATGAAAACCTTACCGCCGGAGATGCAATAAAAAGCATACAGAAACGCAGTGAGGAAAAAGAGATGGTGTTTTATCTCTATCTCACCCATGGAGAGGGAAAACTGGCCGGTGTTATCTCCTTACGAGAGCTGCTTCTGCACCCTGCAGAACGGCAGCTCAAAGAGATCATGAATCCTAACGTTATTTCGGTGACCACAGACACCGAGCAGGGGGAGGTTGCCCACGTTGTCTCCAAATATGACTTTCTGGCCATTCCGGTTGTCGATAACAGCTATTCCCTGGTGGGTATTGTCACCGTTGATGATATTATCGATGTTATTCGTGAAGAGGCATCAGAAGAGTTTCTGCAGATGGCTGGTGCTGGTAAGGATCGGGAAATATTGCTTAAATCGACCAGGGAAAGTGCCTTTATTCGGGCGCCCTGGCTGTTTGCTTCCTGGATTGGCGGGGTCATGGCGATGCTCATCATCGGTTTTTTTGAGGAAGAGCTGTCCAAGGTCATCGCTCTTGCCTCGTTTATTCCGGTTGTTATCGGTATGGGAGGCAATATTGCCACCCAGTCCTCGACTATTATTGTTCGGGGAATCGCCACGGGCAGGGTCAATCTTGATGAGTCGGCAAAGGTCGTTTTCAAGGAGATGAGGGTTGGTATACTGCTCGGGCTGCTCTATGGGGCTTTTTTGGGAATTATTGCCATTCTCGGTATTCGCGAACCCGCGCTTCTCGGCCTGGTTGTCGGGTTGTCCATCTTTTTTTGTATGGTTATGTCGGCGACCCTTGGTACGGTCATACCGCTGATCCTCAAGCGATTTGATGTCGATGCCGCCATTGCAACGGGGCCGTTTGTGACCACCTCGATAGATATCCTTGGTGTTTTGATGTATTTCAGCGTTGCAAAACTTTTGCTCCACCTCTGATTTGCTGACGGTTGCCAGGCCAGTCGATCGCGACTGGACGGACATCTTGAGGCGTTCAAGAGAAGGGCAGCTTTTTAGAGGTTCAGGGGCCAGTATTCAGCTCGATATTTTGTGATCGAGCCAGCTCTCGCATATCCTGGGCCTCATCGGTTTCATCGATGATCTCGTGACCGACAATCTCTTCGATAACGTCTTCCAGGGAGATCACACCGGTCATGGTCCCGTATTCGTCTACCACAACAAAAAGATGTTGTCGTCGGTCAAAGAAGTCTATCATAATCCGGTTGAGCGGTGCGGTTTCCGGAACGAAGTGTACCGGCTTTTTAAACCTGGATATCGGGATATTGTTCAGACCATCCGCTGCCCCCTCGAGGATGTCCTTGAGCATAACGATGCCTGAGACGTTGTCTGGTTCCTGTGTATAGACAGGCATTCTGCTGTGGGCGTCCATCTCCCTGGTGAGGCCTAACGCCTCGGAAACACTGGTGGTCTCGTCCATAGAGAAGGTGACTGTGCGTGGGGTCATTACCTGGCGTACTATCTTGGTCTTCAGGTCAATGATATTATTGATAACACGTTCCTCATTTTCCTCGATATCTCCAGATTCCCTGGAAAGACTAGCTATCGCCTGCAGCTCTTCTCCAGAGATTGTTCCCTCTTTTCTTTGCGGCAGGAGCTGGGTGATTTTCCGGCACAGCCAGACGATGGGTTTAAGGAATAGTACCATACCCTTGAGCGGATAACTGATATAGGGTGCCAGAGTATAGGCGTAGGTGACGCCGATGGTTTTCGGCAGAATCTCTGAGAAGAGCAGAATAGAAAGGGTAAAGGCCGAAGAGAAAAGAATAAGGTTCTCATCTCCGAAGAGTTTGGCCGCAGCGGCCCCGGCTATGGCGGCGCCGATGGTGTTGGCGATGGTGTTGAGGGTCAGTATGGCCGTGATCGGTTCTTCAATATCATTTTTCAGCCGTTGCAGCAGTGCAGCGGAGTTGCGGCCGCTTTTTTTCAGCAGTTCCACCTGGCTGGGTGAGATAGAATAGAGGACAGCTTCACATACAGAACAGAGTGCCGAAACCCCTATGGCAACGGAGACAGAAAAAAACAGGGTGTGTAGTGCGGACATGGTCGTAAGCGTGTTTGATTGAAAAAAATACGTAATCTGCGCGGGTTTTCTGCATTTTTTTCTTTTGCCCGTGGGGATCAGGGGAAGCGAGATTCGTACGGCACAGAACCACCAGAAGGAGGCTGGAGCTGATAACCTGCATCCGCTACGGAGCCAGAAAAAACAATTGTGCAGAACTTCCGCACTGTTTGCCTTGTCATACTGCCTTATCAGGGTGGGGCAGCAAAAAAATCAGGATTTTTTTGAAAATTATCCCAGGCTTGAATATAGTAACGATAGTCACATTCGCCTAGTCTGATAATCCATATTTTCATTTTTTCAGGTGTCGTATGTCTACAGCACATTTTATTGTTGCAAACAAGGGTTCCAAAGAATACTCCGGCGATCTGCTCGTGATTTTGGCCTGCCAGGATCAGAAAAAAGACTGTGTCTGTACGGAGCGCTTTGCAGCCGTACTCAAACGATTGCCCGGGCGCAACGAGTTTCGTGGTGCCTGTGAAGAGACCCTGCTTCTTTATCCTTCGCTTTTTGCAGAAAACGGGAATGGCAGACACAAGAGATGGTTGTTTGTCGGTCTGGGACAGCTTCCCTCTCGTGCGGACAAGTTCGATCTCTTCGAAAAATTACGAAAGGCTGGAGGCTCTATTGCCGCTTTCTGTAAAAAACATCAACTGTCCAAGATCGGTGTGGTTGCGAACCTGCCCGCAGAAATCCCCGAGACAGTCGTTTGCCGATATATTGTTGAGGGAATTGGCCTGGGAAGTTACAGCTTTTCTTCTTATAAAAAGAAAGAAAAGAGGGAGTATGCCGGTCTGAAGACGGTTGCAATTTTGGATGTCGGTCAGCGTTATGCGGTTCGCAAAGAGGTGGGGCTTGCCATAAACGCTGTCGAGGCAACCTGTACGGCAAGAAATATGGCCAATGAACCTGCCAATTACTGGCGACCGCAGCATTTCGCTGACTTTGCCAGAGAGCTGGCAGGCAGGCACTCGCTCTATTGCCAGATCCTGGAAAAAGAGGATATGCAGAATCTCGGCATGGGAGGGATTCTTGGGGTGAACCAGGGTTCCGAAGAAGAACCCAGGCTGGTGGTTCTCGGCTATTCACCGCGAAAGTATCAAAAGACCCTTCTCGTTGTTGGTAAAGGTCTTACCTTTGATTCCGGAGGGGTAAGTCTGAAACCGGCAAAGGGGATGATGGAGATGAAATATGATATGTGCGGTGGGGCTGCAGCTCTGTCTGCTATGGTCGCCATTGCCAGAGAAAAACCATCCTGCCGGGTTGTCTGTCTGGTTCCGGCAACGGACAATATGGCCGGGGGCGGGGCCTTAAAACCCGGTGATGTTATTACCCATTATGGCGGGATAACAGCGGAGATAGAGAATACGGATGCCGAAGGGCGGCTGGTTCTCGCCGATGCCCTGGCCTATGGCATAGAGAAATACCAGCCTGACTGTATCGTTGATCTGGCAACGCTTACCGGGGCGGTGATCGTTGCCCTCGGTCACCACTATACCGGGCTGATGAGCAATAACAAGGAGTTGGCTGACGCCCTGCTCGATGCAGCCAATGCCGCCGGGGAGCCGGCCTGGCAACTGCCGCTGGGGCCAGCTTTTGCCAAGCAGCTGGCATCGGATATTGCCGATATGAAAAATACAGGGGGGCGATTTGCCGGAACCATAACGGCTGCGGAATATCTGCATACATTTGTCGGTAAGATTCCCTGGGTGCATCTGGATATTGCCGGTACTGCTTGGAATTATACGGAAAAAACCTATATTCCCAAAGGCCCTTCCGGCATTGGTACAAGAACCCTTATCGAATATGTACGGACCTTATCTGCGGCATTGAAGAGTTAATCCGGAGTTCTTATCGATTTTTTTCTTGAGCTGAGGGGTGGGGAGTGGCGAAGACAACCTGCGCCTGTTCTGTTTCCAGCTGCACGATATCGCCATCCTGCAGCTGGCTGCCACGGCGTGTATCAACCAGACCGTTGACACGCACTCGACCTTCCTGGATATGAATTTTGGCTTCTGCGCCGTTGTCTACCAGATCGGCGAGCTTTAAAAATTGTCCGAGACGGATCGGATAGCTGCGCACAGTAATTTTTTTGATCATTTTTGACCGGGGCTTTCATGTGGATCAGGGTGTTTCTGCTATTGTTCGCTTCTTTGCGATAAAGGTCAAGTGTGATGTAGCGTGCGACGAAAGTTTCTTGTTTCTCGTTTCGTTGTCGTTTCTCAATAAGCTGTGTACACCGGAAAAATTATCTTGGTTTTTTCTGGAAAGGTCTTTTCTTATTGCATTCTTGTCAGTGTTATATACATTGAGGGAGATCTCTTCTTGTAGATGAACACGTTCACCTCAAGTTATTTTGAGGCAGGATTCTGTTATGTGCTGCGGTGTTCCGCACTGATGTGGGTGGTTCATGGCAATGATCAATTATAGGGAGCTTTGATTATGCGAATTATGTCTTGCTGTACAAAGGTTGGTAAAGCAGTCTGTATTCTTTTTATGGCAGGTGTTCTTGGTGGCTGCGCCGCCCCCGGAGGACCTCCTGTCAATTCGATTGATGAGAATGAAGTTGCACCTGTATCCACACAGGTTGAAAGTTATGGCGATATAGAGCTGCCAATAGAGATGGTTCTTGACGCGAAAAGCAGTATGGCCATGAGAACCGATTCCTTCCAGGGGGGGATCCATGTCTATCGGGGACGTGTAGAAGTCTCTTCTCTGCGTGACTATATTGTCGCGTCAATGCGCAATAACAAGTGGAAATTGGTCGGTGAGGCATCCTATAACAATGTTATGCTGGCCTTTGCCAAGCCCAACAAGACCTGTATGGTTGTCCTTTCTGAATCTGCTGCCGGTGTTTTAGGAAAGACCACAGCCAATTTTTATGTTACGGTGGATGTCGCCGCTGCAAGTCGTCTCAACCCCTTTGGTGAACCTCTTAAACGGTAGGCGGACAGGTTTTTTTCTTCCCCGATTTGTTTGACTGTTTATTTCGAGATCTCCGCTGAAGGATTTTCCGGGCTGTCTTGAAGGCCTTTATCTTTCAGCGGATTCTTTTTTCTTGCCCCGCAACTTGTCTGAGCGACTCTCTCAGAGTTCTTGTTGATTCTGTAAAGGGCATGCTCAATATAGACTTTGGAGTTTTTGTCATGAACGATAACTGGAAAATAGAGACACAGCTTGTACGGGCTGGTTATGAGCCGAAAAACGGAGAGCCCCAGGTTACTCCGATAGCGCAAAGCACCACCTATCGATACGATTCCTGTCAGGCCATTGCTGATCTCTTCGATCTCAAAGCCGAAGGACATATGTACTCGAGAATCAGCAACCCGACGGTGGCTGTGTTGGAAGACAAGATGGCGGCACTCGAAGGCGGGGTCGGGGCGCTTGCTCTGTCCTCTGGTCAGTCCGCAACGACCGTCTCAATTCTCAATATCTGCGAATCCGGTGATCATGTTGTTGCCCTGTCCACCTTGTATGGCGGCACCTTCAATCTCTTTAAGCACAGCCTCAAAAAGCTGGGGATCGAGGTGACCTTTGTCGATCCGGATATCTCTTCGGAAGAGATCAAGGCGGCTTTTCAGCCAAGGACAAAACTGCTGTTTGCCGAGAGTCTGTCCAACCCTGGAACCAAGGTCCTGGATTTTGAGAAAATTTCGGCAATTACCAGGGAAATGGATGTTCCGCTGATCGTCGATAACACCTTTCCGACGCCCTATCTCTGTCAGCCGCTTCGCCTTGGGGCCGATATCGTCGTCCATTCGACGACCAAATACACAGATGGCCATGCCACAAGCGTTGGTGGAATCATTGTTGACGGTGGTCATTTCAATTGGTCGAACGGAAAATTTCCCGGTCTTACCGAAAAAGATGCTTCCTATCACGGTCTGAGATATACCGAGGCCTTTGACAAAGCCGCCTATATTGTCAAGGCGCGGGTGCAATGGATCCGTGATCTGGGCTGTTATATGAGTCCGCAGAATGCCTTCTTAACCAATGTAGGCCTGGAAACCCTGCATCTGCGTATGGAAAGACACAGTGCCAATGCCCTCAGCCTTGCCAGGTTTCTTGAAAGCCACGAGAAGGTGTCCTGGGTTGCCTATCCAATGCTGGAGAGTGACGAAAATTATGTCCTGTGTAAAAAATATATGAAGGCGGGCAGTGGGGTTCTTACCTTTGGCGTCAAAGGCGGGCGTGAGGAGGCGGAAAAGGTGATGGATGCACTGCAGCTTGCCAGCAGGGTGGTACATGTTGCAGACGTACGAACCGGGGTATTACATCCGGCCAGTATGACACACCGACAATTGAGTGCCGAGGATCAACTGATGGCCGGTATCCGGCCTGAGCTGATTCGCGTCTCTGTGGGTATCGAGGCTGAAGAGGATATTATTGCAGATTTTTCCCAGGCTCTTGATTTCATTTAGCTTTTTTGTTCGCTTCAGGACTGAGCCTCAGCTGTCAATGCAGGTTTTGAGTATCAACCGATCATCGTTTTATTGCAAGCCCAGACTATTGGATTGTCAAAAAAGCATTATCAGCGGTTGATTGTCCCTAAATATCCGATGTAAAGAATTTTTTATAGTCGGTTATGCTGACTTTTCAAGAGAGATACGGTATTTTCACAGCAAAGACACCCGTCCCGGTGTTTTGGAAAAAATCGGGTTGTCGTTTGGAGAGAACCTCCTCTTGTAAAGGGTGGTCGTGAAGCTGGGCGCTTTTTAGGCACCATGTAAATGACTGTTCCATTTCTATTTGCAGCATAATTACAAATGGTTATATGGATTAATCGAAATGCGTTGGATTAAGGACTGCCATGTTTTTACGTAGTCTTGATATATGTCGGTGCCTTTTTCCATAACCGGTCGA
>PDWI01001440.1_pt1 | contig 37550 bp, 35 predicted proteins | sample 1430891 | NCBI WGS metagenome assembly PDWI01 (sample SAMN01162508, study PRJNA174530) | Oral metagenome, whole genome shotgun sequencing project. | biome: Marine environment; feature: Marine mammal; material: Swab sample of the gingival sulcus; isolation source: swab sample of gingival sulcus... | reverse complement strand
CATTTATTACAGCATTACAGCAAGTGGTTTTGCCGGAGAATGGAAACCTCAAATTAAGTTGCCGGCATTAGCAGGTGCAGGTCAGAAATATGTTTCTGCACAGTGGTTCGGAACTGACGGTGCTTGGCACGATTTCACAGGTTTAGCACTAGATGGTACTGCACAAGCATTAACTTCTACTGAGTTGGCAGAGATTCCTGCAGGGCAGCTGCGTGTTATGGGAATGGTAGCGATGGCTGCTGGTCTGCTGCTCTGTTTCTTAGTCCAGAAAACGAATCTTTTTTGATAGGAAATTGAGACCCGTATCAACTCTATCAGAAATCTTTTTAGTTAGGGAGCGTTTATGGAAATAAAAAGGAAGGAACTTATCGGTAGTGAGGGAAAAGTTCTTCTCGATATGGTGCGTCGTCTTAATCGGCGGGGAGCCAAGGAAAATCTTACCAAACTGGTCAGCAAGACTCATCCCGCAGATATGGTATGGGTCTACCGTCATTTAACTGATGATGAACGGGCTGCCGTCTTTGATATAATTGTTAAGATTAATGCCGTAGGAACATTTCTCTCTGAACTTGATTCGCCGTTGGTGCAGGAATTGGCTGAAGGGCTGACGCCTCAATATCTTGCTGATATCCTTGCTGATATGCCATCTGATGATGCTGTTGACCTGCTGGAGATTCTGCCGGAAGAAATGGTGGAACAGATCAGGCGCCGTATGGAAAAGCAGGATCGGGAAGAGATGGAAGAGTTACTGCAGTATGATCCTGAAAGTGCGGGAGGGTTGATGTCTCCTGATTTTATGGCACTTGATGAGGAGTGTACTGCCAAGGAAGCAATCTCCAGCATCCAGAAGCGTAGTAGTGAAAAAGAGATGGTCTTTTATCTCTACTTAACCCATGGCGAACAGAAGCTTTCTGGAGTTGTTTCCCTGCGTGAGTTGTTAATGCATCCCCCGGAAAAACAGCTAAAAGAGATTATGAATCCTAATGTTGTATCAGTTTCTACTGATACCGAGCAGGGAGAAGTTGCCTCCGTTGTTTCCAAATATAACTTTCTTGCGGTTCCTGTTGTTGATAGTAATTATACTTTGGTTGGTATTGTTACTGTTGACGATATTATTGATGTTATCCGCGAAGAGGCTTCTGAGGAGTTCCTGCAGATGGCAGGGGCTGGAAAGGATAGAGAAATCTTACTGAAAAGTACCAAAGAGAGTGCCTTTATTCGTGCACCCTGGCTTTTTGCCTCATGGATTGGTGGGGTTATGGCGATGTTTATTATTGGCTCCTTTGAGGAGGAGCTGGGGAAGGTTCTTGCTCTGGCTTCTTTTATTCCGGTGGTTATCGGTATGGGGGGAAATATTGCCACTCAGTCCTCCACCATCATTGTACGGGGAATTGCCACCGGCAGGGTTAATCTCAGTGAATCCGGGAAAGTTATTTTTAAGGAGATGCAGGTCGGGGTGATGCTGGGGTTACTCTATGGTATTTTTCTTGGTCTGGTCGCTTTTATCGGATTCCGCCATGATGCGCCAATACTTCTCGGGTTGGTGGTGGGGCTGTCAATCTTCTGCTGTATGATTATGTCGGCAACGCTTGGCACGCTTATTCCGCTCATCTTAAAAAGGTTTGATGTGGATGCCGCTATTGCTACCGGGCCGTTTGTCACGACATCCATTGATATCCTTGGTGTTCTACTCTACTTCTCTATGGCCAAAATTTTCCTCCACCTCTGAGTCACTCTTTTGTTTCTCTTCAGGGACCGCATTTTGTTGAGGCGGTTCCTGAATTTGAGTGCGGGCATATTCCCGCATATCCTGATTTTTATCGGTTTCATCGATAATTTCCCGTCCGACAATCTCTTCTAAAATATCTTCCATAGAGATGATGCCTGTCATCGTGCCGTATTCGTCAACGACAACAAAGAGATGTTGCTGCCGCTCGAAAAACTCCAGCAAAACCCGGTTTAATGGTGCTGTTTCAGGAACAAAGTGAGCAGGTTTCTTGAATTGTGCTAAAGCGATATCTCTTTTGTTTTCTGCTGCAGCCTGTAGAATATCTTTGCGCATAACGATCCCGGTAATATTATCCGGTTCTTCGGAGTAGACAGGAATTCTGCTGTAGCTGCTTGATTCTGCGGGAACCTGCATCGTATCAAGGATGGTTAGTGTCTCTTCAAGAGAGAAGGTTACGGTACGAGGTGTCATCGCCTCGCGAACGATTTTTCTTTTCAAATCAAGCATATTACGGATCACCCGTTCCTCGCTCTCTTCAATATCTCCTGACTTACGGGAAAGAAGGGCGATAGTTTGCAGCTCTTCTGAAGAAATTGTCTCCTCTTCCTTCTGGGGAAGCAGCTTGGTAAGAAAGCGGCAGAGCCAGATAATTGGTTTTAAGGTGAAAACCATCAATCTGAGGGGATAAGAGATTACAGGGGCAAGAAAGTTTGCAAAGGTGACTCCTATTGTCTTGGGTAAAATTTCGGAGAAAAGGAGGATGGCAAGGGTAAATGAGGCGGAAAAAAGGATAATATTTTCCTCTCCAAAAAGTTTTGCTGCTGCAGCTCCGGCAACGGAGGCACCGATGGTATTGGCAATGGTGTTAAGGGTGAGAATGGCGGTGATTGGCTCATCAATATCGGCTCGTAAATTTTGCAGATGTTTTGCTGCGGGATGCCCTTTCTTTTTTAACATCTCCACTTGACTGGTGGTAATTGAATAGAGAACGGCCTCGCAGACAGAGCAGAGTGCAGAAACGGTAATGGCAAGGGTCACGGATATAATAAGGGTATGCAGCACGGTCGCTACTCCAAGATAAAATAGAAGTTTAGGGTGTTTATTTGTTTCAGATCTACAGAATCCTTCATAAGAGAGTGTTGTCTCTTTTTGATTTACTGGCAATAAACAGAGGAACATCGTATATTGCAACGAATTTTATCCTAATTTATGAAAAATAAAAAGTATGATTGAGGCAATTATGAAAATAAGATTGATGAGTGTAGAGCAGTGGCAAACAGGGAATGAAAAAGCTTTGCTCACCATATTTGCGGGAGAAGATAACGATAAGGCTGTATTCGATAAGGAAGGGTTAGCTACTGCCTTTTTCCCCGCGGTTGCTATGGATGATTTTTCCGGTAAAAAAGGAGAGATACTTGAAGTCTACCCTCCTGCTGGGAATACGACATTGCCTCCGGTAAAAAAAGCGGCGTTTATCGGGCTTGGTAAAAGCGAAGAGAGAGTTGATGATGGAGAGTGCCGCGAGCTTTTTCGCTGTACTGGAGGGGATGTTGCCGCCCTTTGCCAAAAGAGAGAAGTTGCTTGTCTGGCAGTGTTTGTTCCTGTCTTTGAGCAAATTTGTTCTCATGATTTTATTGAACATTTTATTGAAGGGATTTTTCTTGGGTTGTATCGTTTTGAAAAATATAAAACAGCATTGGTGAAGGAAGAGGCCAAGGAGGAGTATGATTCTCCTGAGGAGATCCTTTTATTGGTGGAGAAAGAGAGTGCGCTGTTGGAGGCGGCTGTTGCCAGGGGAGAGCGTGCAGCGAAAGCGGCAATTACGGCACGGAATATGGCAAATGAACCTGGAAATATGTGGACACCCAGTCACTTTGCCGCTTTTGCTGAGAAACTTGGCACAAACGAGAATGTCTCCTGCACTGTTTTGGGAAAAGATGACCTGAAAAAGCTGGCAATGGGAGGAATCCTTGGGGTAAATCAGGGGTCTGCCGAAGAGCCCAAACTGGTGATTGTTGATTATATTCCTCAGGAATATAAGGAAACAGTCCTTTTTGTCGGCAAGGGGCTGACCTTTGACAGCGGCGGGATCTCCTTAAAACCTGGTGCCGGTATGATGGATATGAAGTATGATATGTGCGGCGGTGCGGCAGCGATTTCGGCAATGGAGGCAATTATTGCTGAAAAACCTGCTGTTCGGGTGGTTTGTCTTGTACCTTCTACCGACAATATGCCGGGGGGCAGGGCCCTTAAACCAGGAGATGTTGTTACCCATTATGGTGGAATTACCGCTGAGATAGAGAATACCGATGCTGAGGGCCGGTTGATTCTGGCTGATGCTCTCGCCTACGGTGTTGAGCAGTATAGGCCGGATGCGGTTATTGATCTGGCAACTCTTACCGGGGCGGTGATTATTGGTCTGGGACATCACTATGTTGGTACGCTTTCCAACAATGATGAGTTGTGTAATGCCGTTATGTCTGCGGCGTCAAGGGCAGGGGAGAAACAGTGGAGGCTTCCCCTTGATGCCCTTTATGCCAAGCAGATTGAGTCTCGTGTTGCTGATATAAAAAATACCGGCGGTCGTCCGGCAGGTACGATAACAGCCGCCGAATATCTGCATAAATTTGTTGGCGAAACACCATGGGTGCACCTTGATATTGCGGGAACAGCTTGGGATTACAGTAAGAAAAGCTATGTTCCTAAAGGGCCGTCGGGAATTGGAACCAGGACTCTTATTGAGTTTATAAGGGCAAAAGAAGAGGGAAGAAAGTAGTGTAGGTTCCCGTAGAATTCAGGGTTGGTGAACCGTTTTCCTCTCTTTTCCAACGGTTCACTCCCTATCAGTGATATGTAGAATCTCTTCCTGGTATGTGATGGTATCGCCGGCATGGAGTTGTCTGCCTCGGCGTACTTCCTTTTCTCCGTTAACGAGGACTTCTCCATATTGAATGCGTATCTTCGCCTCTAGTCCATCTTGAACGAGATTGGCAAGTTTGAGGAATTGACCAAGTTTGATCGGGAGATTGTCTACGTGTATATATTGCATTGTTGACATATGTTATTTGAGAGATAATGAAAAAAAAGACACAAGGCTGTTTATCCTTGCGTTGTTTACGTTTTTTTTTGATAATGAGTTGGGTTTTTCGGTGTTTTTTGAGTGATCGTACGTCTGGTCAGGTAGATCAAGGGGCGTGTATGGGGTTCTCTTGAGAGCTTTTTGACTTTTGAGACGCGATTTAAGTAAGTATGTAATGTTTAGCACAGGAGTGTGAATTATGCATTTTCTTTCTGTTGGAAAAAAAACTATTGTTGCAGGCTCTTTTCTTCTTCTTATGGGTGTAACTGCCGGCTGCTTGCCAAAAGGCGGTATCCTTGGTTCTTCTGATATTGGCAGCGGCCCGACAGTTGCCAATCAGGTACAAAACTATGGAGACATCTCACTGCCTATGGAGATGGAGTTGGTGCCTGAGGGCACGATGGCTCTTGATACCGAGTCTTTTAAGGGAGGCGTTCATCAGTATAAGGGTCGTGTAGAGCTTGATTCTTTGCGGGAATATATTATTGCATCCATGCGTAACAATAAATGGAAACTTGCCGGAGAGGCGCGGTATAATTACGTTATGCTTGCTTTTACCAAGCCGAATAAGAATTGTATGGTGGTTTTGAAATCGGGAATGTTTGGCAGCACTATTGCTAATTTTTATGTGACGGTTGATGTTGCTGCTGCCAAAAGGCTTAATCCTTTTGGAGAGCCTTTGCAGTAACAGACGGCGTGGTGATGCTTCGGTCTTTTACAGGAACCTTCTCTGACATCTGGAGAAGGTTCCTGTGTTTCAGGTAAAGAACAAGGAGAGAATATGTGTGGCATTGTTGGATATTGTGGACAAAAACGGGTCGTACCAGTACTGCTTGAAGGGTTGCGCCGGTTGGAGTATCGAGGCTATGATTCCGCCGGTATTGTTTATCTGGAAGATGATAAACTGATAAAACATCGGGCGAAAGGTAAATTGTCTCAGCTTGAAGATGTGATTGCCGATGCCATCATTGTCAATTCTCATATAGGTATTGGTCATACCCGCTGGGCAACCCATGGTGCGCCGACCACAGAAAATGCCCATCCTCATAGTGATTGCAGCGGGGAGTTGGTGGTTGTCCATAATGGGATTATTGAAAACTACCATTCCCTTAGAGAAGAGCTGCAGGCCAAGGGACATCACTTCTCTTCAGAAACAGATACGGAGGTGCTGGCGCATCTTATTGAAGAGTTGCTTGAAAACGATTTGCAGGATGCTGTTTATAAGGCAGTACAGCGGTTAGAGGGCTCCTTTGCCATTGGTGTTTTATGGGCAAAGATGCCGGATACTCTGATTGCAGTGCGTAATCAGAGCCCTCTGGTTTTGGGAGTGAGTGATGAAGGCTCTTTTCTTGCCTCTGATATTCCGGCACTGCTTCCTTATACCAACAGTGTTATCTTTCTTGACGATATGGAGATGGCGGTACTTACGGCAAAGAGCCATCATATCTACTCCCTGCATGATGGCCGCGAGGTTGAAAAAGAGATTAAGGAGATTCAATGGAACGCGGCAATGGCAGAAAAGGCGGGCTATAAACACTTTATGCTCAAGGAGATTTATGAGCAGCCTCAAGCTATTATTAATACAGTGAGCGGCAGGATTGATGTGGAGAGCGGGGAGATTTCTCTTCCCGAGCTCAACCTGCAGGGGGAAGAGCTTGATTATATTGACCGAATTGTGATTGTTGCCTGCGGTACTTCATGGCATGCGGCTCTTGTCGCCAAGTATTGGCTTGAGCAGTATGCAGGGATTCCGGTAGAAGTCGATATTGCATCAGAATTTCGTTATCGCCGTCTGCTGGTTAACGAAAAAACATTAACCATTGCTATCTCACAATCAGGGGAAACGGCTGATACCCTTGCCGGAATCCGTATCGCCAAAGAGCTTGGATCAAAGATTGTGGCAATTTGTAATGTGGTTGGTTCTACCATTACTCGTGAGGCGGATGGTACTATTTACACCCATGCAGGCCCTGAGATAGGTGTTGCTTCAACGAAGGCATTTATCTCGCAGCTGGCGGCGTTGCTGCTTTTTACGCTCTATCTGGCACAGGAGAAGAAAAGTTTACCCACCCAGGAGATACAGACCCTTGGTAAGCAGCTTATCAGCTCTGCCAACGTTATTGAAGGGTTGTTGCCTGATTTACAGGAGAAAATCAAGCAGTTAATAGAACGGTTTTATAATAGTGAGGATTTCCTCTTCGTTGGTCGGGGGCTGAACTTTCCCATTGCCCTTGAAGGTGCGCTTAAGCTTAAGGAAGTTTCCTATATTCATGCTGAAGGGTATGCTTCCGGTGAATTGAAACATGGCCCTATCGCATTGATTGATAAGGATATGCCGGTGCTAGCCTTGGTGCCGCAGGATGATGTTTATCAAAAATCAATCTCCAATGTGGAAGAGATTAAGGCGCGGCAGGGACGTATTATTCTTATCGGAACGGAAGGGGACCAGCATCTGCAGACGGTAAGTGATGATGTTATCTATCTGCCCAAAGTCGCTGATGTGGTTAATCCGATTCTTTATACCATTCCTGCTCAGCTCCTTTCCTATGAGATTGCCAGTCGCAGGGGATGCGATGTGGATCAGCCGCGAAACCTCGCCAAAAGTGTTACTGTAGAATAGATCTTCTGCCAGTTGTATAAAAGTAAAAGTGCTTCCCCTTTCTTTCGCAAGGGGAGCACTTTTATTATCTCTATTTCTCTTTATGTTATCTAAAGATATCCTTACATCTACGCCTCATTCTCCGGGTGTCTATATTATGCTTGATGCCTCTTCCGCTGTTCTTTATGTGGGCAAGGCAAAGGATCTTTACAAGCGGCTCTCCTCCTATGTTCACCATTCGGGAAGCGAATGGAACAAGACAGGTGTTATGCTGCAAAAGGTTATGGCGGTAAAGACAATCCTTACCTCCACCGAAAAAGAGGCACTTCTACTGGAAGCATCTCTTATAAAGAAGCATAAACCTCGTTACAATATCGTTCTGCGGGATGATAAAAATTACCCCTATATAAAGGTGAGTCTGCAGGAGGAGTGGCCACGGGTTTTTATGGCACGGCGTAAAGCAAAGGATGGTGCACGCTATTTTGGCCCTTACTCCTCTTCCGGGGCGATGTGGGCCAGCCTGCGGCTTATCTCTTCTCTTTTTCCTTTGCGTACCTGCAAGGGGGCTGTGGTGCGCCCACGCTCCCGTCCATGTCTTAATCAACAGATTGGCCGTTGTCTTGCTCCTTGTGTGGGAGGGGTGGAGCATCGGCAGTATATGGTATATGTCAATCAGGTTTTGATGCTGCTGGAAGGGCGTAATAAGGAGTTAGTTACCACCCTGCAGGCTGAGATGGAGCAGGCCGCCGCACAACTTGATTTTGAGCGGGCAGCGGTATTACGGGATCAGATTGCGGCTCTCTCCCGTACTCTGGAAAAACAGGTGATTGCGGCCCATCACAATAAGGATCAGGATGTTTTTGGTTTTGCCCGTGAAAATGCGGCGGTGGTTGTGGTGGCGCTCTTTATTCGGGAAGGGTTGATTAACGGCAGTCGAAGTTTTTTTCTGGCAGACCCCTATGGAGATGATGAGGCCATTTTGTCCCAGGTCTTGGGTCAACTCTATAGCGGTGATAATGTGCTGCCGGGGGAGATTTTGCTTCCCTTTACCATCGCAGACCAAGAGCTTCATCAAGAGAGTTTGACTGATAGTGCCGGGCATAAAGTCTATATAAAGGTTCCGCAGAGAGGTGATGGCAGCCAGCTTATAACTATGGCGAATACGAATGCCCTGCAGGTTTTTGAGGAAAAAGAGAAGAAAAAGAACTCCTGGCAGAGTTTATCCTCATCTATGATACAAAGCCTGCATTTAGAGCGCACTCCATCCCGGGTGGAGTGCCTTGATATCTCCAATATCAGCGGTAAACAGGCCGTTGGTTCTTTGGTCTGCTTTACTGAAGGGGCAGCAGATAAAAAGAATTTCCGTCATTATCGCATTCGTACTGTTGATGGACCAAACGATTACGCCATGATGAGAGAGGTGCTGGAACGCAGACTGCGTAGAGGGATTGAGGAGGAGTGTCTTCCTGATCTTTTTGTTGTTGACGGCGGTAAGGGGCAGCTTGGCATTGCACTCTCGGTGGCAAAGGAGTTAGGCGTTTATGAAGAGATAGACTGGATTGGTATTGCCAAAGAGAGAGAGAATGAAGGAGAAAAACTGTTTCGCCCCAACAGAAAGAATCCCATCCTTCTGCCGGCACATAACCCTGTTCTACTTTATCTGATGCGGGTACGGGATGAATCGCACCGCTACGGGGTCACTTTTCATCGAAAGTTACGAAACAAGGAGAGCCTGACCTCTGAGCTTGATGCTATTCCCGGTATTGGTGCATCCAGAAAGAGACAACTTCTCAGACATTTTGGGAGTCTTAAACGGGTACGAGAGGCAAGTATGGAAGAGCTGACACAAGCTCCCGGAATCAGTAAAATGCTGGCAGAAAATATCCACCAGCATTTTATGAAAAAAGGTTAACTAGTTGCTGTTGCAGGACGTTTGCAGAAGGGAAGAAGCGTATTGCCGATAGCCATTGTGCTGGCCAGCATACGGTTAAGAACAGAGTACCCGCCATTAGGATTTAATTCGACTACTTCCCAGGAATCTTCGGCGGCTTCAATCGCTTTCATCAAACCGAGATGTTGGGCATGGCCAGCCTTATAGGCATGAATATGACCAAGTACCGGGATTCCCAGCAGGGCTATATCTCCAATAAGATCAAGGATTTTATGGCGAATAAACTCATCGCTGTAGCGGAGCCCATCTTCATTGAGAATGGTTTTTCTGTTCCAGTGGATGGCTATCACATTTGAGAGGTTGCCGCCCTGTGCCAGTCCGTTATCCCATAGCTGTTCAACCTGCTCTACATAACCAAAGGTTCTGGCATTGGCAAGCTCGCCAAAGTCATCTGTCGTCAAATCAAAGGAAAATTTCTGTGTTTTGATAATATCTGCATCAAAGCAGATCTCTCCGGTTATCTTAAACCCATTGTAAGGCGTAATGGTAAGGAGCTTATCTCCGTCCTGATAGGTGATTGGTTTAATTATCTTCAATACCCGGCGGTTTTTGCTCTGTTGTTTCCTTCCTGTTCTGGTAAATGAAGAGAAAAAAGGCTCAGCACTGCCGTCCATAATGGGGACTTCGTGGGAATCCACTTCAATATCGGCATTATCAATACCGTAAGCATTCAGTGCGGCCAAGAGATGCTCTGTTGTTGAAATCTGGAACTCTTCGTTACCGATAGTGGTTGCAAGACGAGTATCAACAACCTTGTTCATATGAGCATAAACAGGCCCCTTTTCCGGCAGATCTGTGCGGAAAAAACGAATTCCTGAATCAGCAGGTGCTGGTTTGATACTGAGGTTAACATTGCTGCCGGTATGGAGCCCAACACCGCAAAAATTAACTGCTTTGCGAAGAGTATATTGATAAGGATCGTGTACTGAGTGCATAATTTCCCCTTTAAGATAGTAAAAGTATTCTATACACTCCTTTTATGCAAAAGGTATGCCTGTAAGTGTTTTTTGATTTTTTTGTATAGTTATTTCAGTAGGTTATTTCTTATATTTGGAACAGTTTTCTTGTTATTTTATATAAAAAGAGGGCGAAATGTGTGAAAAAACACATATATTTTCTTGGAGGTGTGGGAAAATCCCCTTTGTTGTAGAAGATTTTCCCTTATACCGTTTTTATAGAAATGATTGAGAGAGCAGAGGTGGGGTGTAACTATAAACTGCATTTCTATCAATCATGGTTTTGGAGAAAAGCAGGAAATCAGTGCTGTTTTCTATCTCTTGAGATATGGTTTTCAGCTCTTCCTGCATAAAAAGAGGCAGCATGGCGACGCTGATCTGCATACGCACGGAGTTGAAAAATTCAAGAAGCTGTTGGCGGAAGGTCTGATGCGGCCGAATATAAAATGGCTGTGGCTTTTGTATATCGCTAAGTTTTCCGGCTGCCGTAATTGCCTGGGAAAGGTTTCCTAGTTTATCAACCAATCCAATTTCTTTTGCATAAACAGCATCATAAACTCGCCCCTGTGCAAGTTGCTCCACTTTTTTATGTTCCATTTTTCGTCCTTGAGCAACAATATCAATAAATGTACGGTAGGTATGTTCTACCGACTGTTGCAGAACTGATTTTGCTGCCGGGCGTAACGCCTGCAGCGGGACATTGCTCTGTACTTGCGGTGCGGTGGATATTCCGTCACTATGGATTCCTAAATTACTGAGTGTGTGTTGAAAGGTGGGCAAGGCACCAAAGACACCGATGGAGCCGGTAAGTGTTGATGGAGCTGCCCATATTTGATCTGCATTTGCTGCAATCCAGTATCCTCCAGAAGCGGCAATTGTACCCATTGATACAACCAGCTTTTTGCCGGCACGTTTGAAATCCAACAGCTCCTGGCGAATAATCTCTGATGCAAAGGCAGAGCCGCCTCCGGAGTTTATGCGTAGTACCAGTGCCTTGACCTCTTTGTCTTCCTTTGCCTGGCGAATGCGTCTGGCGAGGCTGTCTCCTCCAATCGTTCCGTTCTTCTGTTTGCCGTCGATAATGATACCCTCTGCAACAATAACGGCAATGTTGCCGTTGCCGGACGAATAGGAGCGGGGGAGCCGTTCGTTATCAAGATACTCTTGAACGCTTATATAATGCAGCTTGGACGTACCGGTTTTCCCGGAAAGTTTATGAAGATAGTCCCGTACCTGTTGACGAGTATAGAGCGCATCTACCAAGCCTGTGTCAAGTGCCATTTTTGCGCTGTTGCCTTTGGCTTTTTTCAGCTCTTCTGCCGGATTATTCACATAGTGGTGGATGATACTTTGCTGCAGTTTTCTGTTTTGCGTTATGCGGGATGAAAACTCATTCCATAAGGCAGTGAGCCAGAGACGACTCTGCTCTTTATCTGCCTCTGACATTGAGTTTCGACTATAAGGTTCCGTCGCAGATTTGAATGCGCCCACTTTAAAAATATTATAGTCGATATGGAGCTTGTCGATTGCATCCTTGAAATAGAGGGAGTAGCGGCCCATTCCATGGAGATCAACCCTGCCCATCGGATTAAGAAAAATACGATCAGCATAGGTGGCAAGAAAATATTGCCCTTGCGGGTAATGATCGGCGGCGGCAATAACTTTTTTCCCTGCATGCCGAAAATTAAGGAGGGCATTACCTATGGTGGTAAGCTGGTTTATTCCTGCATTGGTCATCTTTGATGTATCAAGCAGGATTGTCGTGATTTGCTGGTCGTGCTCTGCATAATGGATAGCGTCCAGAATGTCTTGCATACAGGTCTCTCTTTTCGGCGTGTCATCAAGATCTTCAAGCAACTCTTCCAGCGGTTGTGGAAAGCGGCGTTGCTCGACAAGACTTCCCGTAATAGAGAGTTTAAGAATTGAGCCTTTAGGGATTTCTGTTGGAGTTGTATCTGTATCTTTTGTTTGGGTTACGATAATAACGATAAAAACAAGCAGGCAAAAGAGCATGATATTGAGGACTGCGTTGCGGAGTAAAGAGAATAACTTGTCTATATAGCGCAGAATTTTCCAGATAGTTTTTAGTAAATCTTTCATGAGGAAACCTTATGTATTGTTTAGTTGGATTTTTCGATTGCTGTCATAGCTTCCATAAAGGGGAGCATGAGTTGTCGAGGAGAGGTGTTGCTTTTTTCAATCTTACTGATGGTAATGCCAAGAAGGCGTATTTTTTTGCCGTTAAGGGGAACACTTTGTAACAGCCGGGGGAGAAGCATATTGATATCTTCACTGGAAGAAAATGCCTGTTTTGCGGTAAAGGAGCGGCTGACCGTGATGAAATCAGCAAAACGAACCTTCAAGGTGATGGTAAAACCCGAGAGTTCTTTTTTTTGCAGCACCACACCGATTTTAGTGGATATATTGCGTAAAACAACCATTATCTGTTGTGGATTGTCAATATCTTCTTCCAGGGTGGTTTCACTCCCTATGGATTTTCTTCCCCGCCTGGGCTCTACTGGACGAAAATCCCGTCCGCGGGCAATATCATAGAGAAAATTCCCTGCTTTACCAAAGTGAAAACAGAGATCGGCTTTATCCCAGCCAAGAAGATCCTTTCCTGTCTTTATACCTAGAGTCAGCATTTTTTTCTCTGTTACTTTACCGACACCAAAAAATTTGCCGATAGGAAGGGTGCTGATAAAGGCTGCTGCACGTTCTGGAGGAATGACTGTAATGCCATTTGGTTTATGTATATCGGATGCGATTTTTGCAATAAATTTGTTGCAGGAGATTCCGGCAGAGGCGGTAAGTCCCGTTACAGTAAAAACCTCTTTTCTGATGTGTTGAGCCAGCAGGGTTGCAGAGGCCTCCTTTTTCTTGTTACAAGTAACATCAAGAAATGCTTCGTCAAGGGAAAGCGGTTCCACCAGATCGGTATACTGGTGAAAGATATCCATTATTTTGGCAGATATCTGGCGATAACGTTCATGACGCGGACGTACAAAGACGGCTTGTGGGCAGAGGCGAAAGGCTTTAGCTGAAGACATGGCTGAATGGATGCCGAATTTTCTTGCTTCATAGGAGCAGGCGGCAACAACACCTCTTCCGGTAGGGGAGCCGCCAACAATAAGTGGCTTTCCCCTGTATTGCGGAGTATCATGCTGCTCGACGCTTGCAAAAAAAGCGTCCATATCAATATGGATAATTTTACGAATGTGCTGATCAGGTGCAGACATAACTCCTGATTGGTAAACGGTGGTGAAAGAGTCTCTTATCATTTTTGCTATTATAGCTTGAGTTTTATGGTAAATGCTATGGGAAAAAGATCTATTATTACGGCGAGTCTGTTTTTTGAGAACCTTCCGCAAAGGCAGCGTGATGCACTGTTGAACATTGGCAGGGAGTTGTCTTTTGGCAAAGGCGATATGATCTTTTTTGAAGGAGATCCGGGAAAAGGTTTTTTCGTTGTTGCTGCCGGTAAGGTCAAGGTCTTTAAGGTTGCAGCATCGGGTAAGGAGCAGATTCTCCATATCTTTGGTGAAGGGGAGACCTTTGGCGAGGTTCCTGTCTTTTATGGAACGCCTTTTCCCGCCTCGGCAGAGGCGCTTACTTCCGTAAGTGTAATGTTTTTTCCGCGGGAGGCCTTTATCGAACTGCTTGAAAAGAACGTATCTATAGCTCTTGGTATGCTTGCTGTCTTGTCAAAAAAATTACGTGGTTTTGCCAGAAAAATAGAAGATCTCTCCCTAAAGGAAGTTCCTGCCCGTCTTGCTGGTTATCTCCTTTATCTTAATGAGGAGCAGCAGGGTGAGGGGAAAGTAATACTTGGTATTTCCAAAGGACAGCTGGCAAGCCTTCTTGGAACAAGCCCGGAGACACTGTCGCGGATTTTTACCCGTATGGCAGCAGAAGGGCTTATTGAAGTTGATGGCAGGGCAATAACTTTGCGGGATAAGAAACGATTGGCAGAGTATTAATTTTAGCGGGATAAAAGAAGGGTCTAAAAAGTCTAATGGAAAAGAGAGAAAATATATTAATTTCTGTGATTATCCCAGCGTATAATCATGAGAAATTTATAGGCGCAGCCATTGATAGTGTATTGGCGCAAACCGTGGATAATTTTGAGTTAATCATCATTGATGACGGCTCTACAGATAACACTGCAGCCGTGATACATGGGTATAGCGATCCTCGACTGCGCTACTATTATCAAGAAAATCAGGATGCGTATAATGCCATTAATCGAGGGTTGTCTATGGCATCTGGACGCTATATTTCAATTCTTAATTCCGATGATGTCTATACCGTTGACAGGTTTGAGCGTATTCTTCGCTATATTGAGCTGCAAGAGAGCGAGGGAAAGACCTTCGCCGCCGCTTTTACCGATGTTATTCCCATTGCAGATACAGGTGATATCTTTACTGATCCTGCATTTGGCTGGAATTTGTGGCACCGCAGAAATCGAGCATTCTTTTTTGTAGCAGACAACCTCTATACTGCCTTTTTGAAAGGTAACTTTATGGTGACAACGTCTAATCTGTTTATGACTGCGGAAGCGGCAGCTCACGTTGGTAAATTTTGTGCTCTTCGTTATTTTCATGATTATGATTATATTTTTCGCCTGCTTCTCGCTTTCCCTGATGGAGTGCATTATCTGGCGGATGAAAAATTACTCTATTACCGTATTCATTCGGGGAATACTCTGGGGGAGGCGGCGGTTGTCGGCAGAGAGCAGGATCAGGAATTGATAACCAAATATATGTGTGCGCTGGTATCAGAGCAAAACAGAGGTGCTGTTCAGGCGGGTGCCGAGCGGCTGATAGAACTTGGCAGGGAACTGCATGACGTACGTGTTATGCTTGAGCCTCCGGTTGAGCAGGGAGTACGCCCTGCATTTGCTGCATTGATACGCAGTCTGCGGATTTGGTGGAAGAAGAAAATAGGATTGTTATGAAGGATTATACGTATTACAGCCTGACAGAGTTGATTGAAGCGGGGCGAAAAATTGCAGAAAAGAGACATATTGTCTCCTTTGATCTTTTTGATACCCTTTTGATTCGTCGGATTCATGATCCCGATCTGGTGAAACTTCCTGTTGCCCGTTTTATTGCTGATTTGGCACAAAAGAGGGGGAAGGTGTGGTCGTGGCAGGCAGTGCAGAAACTGCGGGATGATATAGAAGCCGCCCAGCGAGTGGAGACCGGGCAGAAATATGCCGATCATGAAGCGTGCTACCCTCTCTTTATGGAGAAAGTCTTACAAAAGATCTTTGGTGAAGACTATACAGCATCCTTACTTGAACAGATAACAGATTATGAGTTAGCAATGGAAAACTCCATGCTGGTACCTCGTGTGGAGTTTGTTGACTGGATAAAAGAGTTGGCTGCTGCCGGGAAGCGTATTTTTATCCTGTCGGATATGTATCTGCCGTCAACTCACTTAAAAAAGCTGGTTGCCCATGCTGGAATACTGGAGCTGGTGGAAGAGGTCATCTCTTCTGCCGACCATTTTGCCGCCAAAGCTTCTGGAGAAGGCTATAGACAGCTCGCTGAACGTTTTTCTCTGGAGAAGAGTGAATGGTTACATATTGGGGATAACCCGTTTTCTGATGGATTAAGGGCAAAAGAGTTTGGCATTACACCGCTTATCATCTGTGATCCGCAGGAGAAGCTACGTAAATCGGTCTGTACCCGTTATTTCAATTATAGCCAGGGCAAACCTTTCTGGCGGGGGCGGTTATTGCAGCAGGTGATGGCGCCGCTTGAAGGCGAAAATGGGGAGAGAGATTTTCTCTACACTGAGGGATTCTCCTTTATTGGCCCTCTTATCGGTTTTTTTGTTCAGGAAATTCGGGAGATTTGCCGCAAGGAAAAGTTAACAAAGATTTTCTTTCTCTCCAGGGAGGGGTGGACTTTTGAGAAATATTGGCGGCAGGCAATTCCTCTTATCTACCCCGATGAGCAGCTTCCCGAGATTGACTATTTGTATGTGAGTCGGATGGCCCTGGCAGGGGCATCATGTGCTCACCGAGGATTGAGTAAGGAGAGCGTTGGAATCGCCTTTTTGCCAGCAGGGAATCGGGATTTTACCGATTTATGCCGTATATTCAGTTTGCAGGCAGAGGCCTTCCAGCCTCTGTTTCAAGAGTACGGGTTGGAGGTGACGACCTGCCTGAGTCATACCCACGATGGATTCTCTCAAGAAAACCGGCGCACTTTTGAATCGCTTATTGAGGATGAGCGTTTTCAAAATGAGGTAAAACGGCAGACTGCAGACAGCAATCTCGCCCTGCAGCGTTATTTGGAGGATGTTGGATTTTTTTCTCATCAGCGGGTTGCCATTGTTGATATCGGCTGGCTTGGTTCTATTCAGCGGTTTTTAGTCGATGCTGTGGGGCACAGGGAGGATGCCCCCGTATGTAAGGGACTTCTTTTTGGTGCAACTCGGGGAATTCCCTATCCGGCAACGGAGAAAAATAGTATCTATGGTGTGATCTATGATAAGGATCGCTTTGATCTCTCCGCATCAACCCTCCTGTATGCTCAGGATATATTTGAAGAGGCCTGCAGAGCACCTTATCCGACCCTTAACGGATATCGGCTCACCGACAGTGAAAAAGGATATGAACTTGTTTTTCGCACTACAGAAGATGCTATCGGGCAGGCTGAATTGGAGCAAGATAAATACTTTTCTTCGTTACAGCAGGGGATTATTGATTCAGCGGTGCCTTTTGGCAGAGCCGTACGCCTATTGAATTTTGGCTATCATGATATTAAACCGTGGATAAATTATCTTTTGGTCAGCAAAATGGCGTTTCCTAAAACCCGGGAAGTGCTTGCACTTCGGAATCAGCACCATTTGGATGATTTTCACGGGGGGAATACCCCCAATAAAGAGTTTCGTAAACGCCGTTACATCTCTCTATGGGAATATGGGGCCGGGCAGTTATTTTGGAATCCTTTGCTGCGAGTCTGGAAATTTTTAAAACATGTACGGATACGATTAAATGAGTAAGCAACAAAAAAATAAAGTGATAACCAAAGGATATGATTTGCAAGGGAATGGAATCTTTCGGGTGATGCGTCTCTATTTTTTCGCCCGTGTTATTCCTGTGGGCAATCTTTCAACGGGGATGGGAATTCGTTGCGTATTCATTCTCTTTATGCTCCATATTTTCGGCCCTCCCCTCTATTATCTGAATGTGCGTTATGGAGAGAGGTTGCGGGCAGTAAAAAGATTTTTGAAAAAAGGATAATGGGTGTTTAATGCAAGAGGTGTGTCTTTCTTCTCCTTGACTGTGTTTTCTTGCTTTTTTGCAGATTATTTGGGATTATAAGGAAGGTTTACATCTTTTTTTAAGGCAACACCTTTTACCGAAAGAATAGCAGCTAAATGTTTTTGTCATATAATATATGTACATCGGAGAGTTCGTATCTCCGTTGAGAGGCACAATATGGGCGTAGCACCTGATACAGCAGTTGAGTTTGATGCCGAAAAGAATCAGGCATTGCTCGACAGTTTACTGGAAGATTCTCCTGTAGAGCTTGCTGAGGAGGTGAGTGGTCTGCTGGGGCGTAATGTTACGTTCTCAGATATGAAAGCCTCTTTTATGACCGAGAGTGAGATTCTTCAGGATGGGCCGACCAAGCGGGTGGTCGCTGAAATGAGTCTTGGTTCTGGAGAAAACAAGATTGGCCTGGGGTATTTTCTCAGCCCGGTTAAGGGTGCTATTGAGCTTGGTGGTGTCCTTATCATGCTTCCGGAAAGCGAGATTGAGAAATCTGTTAAGGAAGAAGATTTCTATGAGGATCTGCAGGATGCCTATGGCGAGATCGCAAATATTGTTTCCGGCTTTTATAACAGGGTTTTTGAAACGGAATATACTCCGGCAAAGACAAGGGTAATCCGGAAGAATGTTTCTGAAGTAAATACATTAACAGATGACGATGTTCTTCAGAAACAGATGTATTATTGCTACTCTTTGTCTGTTATGCTGGGGGAGAAATCGCTTGGTCGATTTCAAATGTCGTTTCCTGCTGTTGCCTTGAAGTTATTTGCAGAAGAGGTGGAAACAACAGTCAGCGAAGAGGGCGGCAATGATGCTGTTGAGAAGGAGATTACCTTTCCCCTTGGAGAGAGTCTTGAAAAGCATCAACAGAAAATAGATGCCATTCTGGAAGAGTGCAGTAACCGCTGCCAGCAGGAAGTCTCCAACCTGATTTCGGCAGATGTTGTTCTTGGCGATATTGAGAATCTTGTTGTTAATAAAGAAGATTTCTTCAGCAGGGAAGTTAAGGGAAAACAGATTCTCTCCTTTATGGAGACAAAGGGAGAGGATGCCTCGGGTGAGAGTTTTATTATTGTTGGTATGAAAGCGGCCATCCATATGGGTGGTGTGCTGGTCATGCTGCCTCCTCCTGAGCTTGAGTCTGCGGTTAAAGATGAAGAGTATGGTGAAGATGTTGCGGATGCCTATGGGGAGATCGCCAACATTATCACTGGTGCGTATACTTCAACTTTTGAGCAATTATATAAAAAGCAGCTCCATTTTGTCCGTAAGGATATAATAGAAGTTTCTCCGCTTACAGTGGAGACTGATTCGGATACCCCTTTTGCTGATGGTAACTATTACCTGAGCAGGATGTCTTTGCAGGTTGAAGGCAAGGATCTGGGTCGTTTGAATATGCTGTTTCCTCTTGATGTTCTTAATCTTCAGGGGCTTGTCTATGAAGAGCCGACAAAAGAGGAAGAGGTAAAAGAGAGTGATGCAGCGGAGGAGAAAAAAGAGTGGGGGGAAGGTGCTGCCAGAGAAGAAGAGGTTGTCGAAGATGTTATCGAGGAGGTTTTCGATATTCTTCTTATTGGTGACGATGAGGCCAGTGCCGGTATGATTACCCAATGTTTTACCGCCCGTGGTTTTTCTGCAAAAACAATCTCTTTTAAGGATGATGTGATGAGCTTTCTCGGCGATCAGGTACGGGCAGTGTATCTGGTTATGCGGGAGGTCAATGAACAGGCATTCGGCATGGTGATTAAACTCAGCACTAGTTCTTCCCTGCCTATTATTGCAGCAGCCCCTGCCTGGACAAGATCAAAGGTAATTAAAGCAGTAAAATACGGCGTACAGGATATCTTAATGACACCGGCAACAGATGATGAGATTGCGGAAAATATCAAAAAAAATGTGCAGTGATTTTACTCCTCCCATAGCCCGTCAATCTCTTTTTTCTTGATTTTTTCCAGCAGGGTTGTTCTTTTCAGGTTTAACAGGCGGGCAGCCTCTTTTTTATTTCCTGCTGTCTGCTGCATTGCTTTGATAATTAGCTGCTTTTCAAGATCATTGACCAGCAGGTTAAAATCAACTCCCTCCTGCCAGTTATACTCCTCTGTTAATTGCTGCGGCTGTATTGCGGGAGCGGTTGATGTCGCTTCTCTGGAGCTCTCCTTATATTGTAATGAGAAATTTTCAGGAATAATAACATCCTTGAATTTCTCCGGCAAATCCTGGCGTTTTACCTCTTTTCCTGCCGCCAGAATGGTTAACTGCTGCACCAGGTTCTCAAGTTCGCGTACATTTCCCCGCCAGGAGTAGTGAATAACTGTTGCCAATGCTTCCGGTGAGAGGGAAAAGGGCTCTCTTCCCCTCTCCTCAGCATATTTTTTCAGGAAATTATTTATTAGATAAGGAATATCGTCGATACGGTCGCGTAAAGGGGGAATATGCAGGGGGATAACGCTTAGTCTATAATAGAGATCTTCCCGAAATTTTCCTTCGGCAACCAGTGTTTCAAGGTCACAGTGTGTGGCGGCAAGGATTCTGGTATTAACGGGAATCGACTTAAATGCTCCCACCGGTTCAAATTCCCGCTCCTGGATGACCCGTAATAGCTTGGCCTGCAGGGTATGCTTCATATCTCCTATTTCATCGAGAAACAGGGTCCCCTTATCTGCAAATTGAATACGGCCAGGCTTGTTTGTGCTGGCTCCGGTAAATGCGCCTTTGGTATAGCCGAAGAGTTCACTCTCCAACAGGTCATCAGGGATTGCCGCGCAGTTAACGGGCACAAAATTATGTTTTGCCCGGTCACTTTGAGCATGAATCGCCCGTGCAACCATCTCCTTTCCTGTGCCGGATTCTCCCCGGATAAGTACTGTCGAATAGTTATCCAATGCAACCTTTTCAATAGTTTCAAAGAGCTGCTGCATTGTTTCAGAGGTGCCGATCATTCCATGAAAACTTGGAAGCTCGGTTTTGGGCAGTGTTGGTTCTGCCGCTGCGGCAACAGCCTCTTCCTTACACATGGAAGTATATATGCGGTCTATTGAAGCGGTAATTTCAGCCAGGCTTAAGGGTTGGTGAAGGGCATAATAGATATCAATTTCAAGAATCAACTTTAATAATGCCGGCTGATCTTCCGGAATAATCGGAAGAAGAGCAAGGCGGGGATGACTGCTGCGAATCTCTTGAAGAAACTGTATATAGCTCTCTGCCGTTACTGCCTGATCTTCTTGTTGCAGGTTTGGGTCAAGGAGAAGAATTCCACTTTTATCCAGCGGGAAGTTTTTAAGATAACTATGCAGTTGTCGGCTGGTAGAGATATGCTCAATTTCATGGTGAAAACTGAGCTCAAAACGTGAGCAATCAGCAAGGAGCTTTTTGCCGTTTCGTTCTGCAAATACTATGGTGATATTCTGTTTTGCGTTCTTTTGTATGCCCATAATTCCCTGTATACGTAAAAACCTCTCGCCAAAATAAGAGCGTATCGTTTGCTTTTTTACCACTCACCATTGAGTTTACCTTTGACAGAGAAGAAAAACAACCGTGTTTTCAGCAAGTAATTTGTCTTTTCGTTGGTAGATGCTCCTGAGTAGAGTTTTTCCAGGGCTATGCCTTTTCCAACTCATCGCTATCCACATATGCGTAGGCACTGTGATTGTGAATGGATTCAAAGCTTTCAACGCTTGTGGAAAACCAGAGAATATCCGGGTGAGCGAGAGCTGCAACCGCAACCTTGCGTACGACATCTTCTACAAACATTGGATTGTTATATGCTTTTTCGGTCACATATTTTTCATCCGGGCGTTTCAACAGGGCATAGAGTTCGCAGGATGCAGAATCTTCAACCAAACGGATAAGCTCTTCTGCCCAGATGGGAGCGGCAAATTTTACGTTGAGCTTTACCTCTGCCCGTTGATTATGAGCACCTGCATCGCTGATCTCTTTTGAACATGGACAAAGTGTTGTTACTGGCACAATAACGGAGAGGATGATCTCTTCGTTATTTCCCATATTTCCGGAAAATTTTACCCCATACTCCATCATGCTGTATGTTTCTGAAACAGGAGCCTTTTTACGAATAAAATAGGGAAACTCCATTGTTAAATGAATATTTCTGGCTGTAAGTTTCTGTTGTAGTAGGGAGAGGAGTTCCTTAAAGTCGGCAATGGAAAAACTGTCGCTAAATGCACTCAAGGTAGATGTAAAATCAGCGATATAGTCTTCTGGTGTATTTGCCGCAAGTTGCGCCTGCATAGAGATGGAGGCAATGGTATGCTGCATGTTCCCATCCCGCTGTTTTACTTTAAGAGGGGTATGCAGGTCGGAAAATCCTACACTTTTTATATTCATATCCATTCTCCGTAAGAGGGGAGTATATTTCAGAAAATATTAGTAAGAGAAAAGTGTAATACCTTGTTTTCTTGTTCTGGACAAATATTTTTTCAGGAGAATTTTCCTTTATTGAAAAAAGTATAAAATTGTATGCGGTTCTCTTTTTTCCGTGTATTCTTGGGAAGCGTTGGGCTGTAGTGCTGTAATTCCTCTTATTCCTCTTTTGATCTGGAGAGAAAATGACAGAAGAAAAGAGAAGTGTTCGTCTTGATAAATGGTTATGGGCCGCCCGTTTTTTCAAAACCCGTTCTCTTGCGGCCAAGGCTGCGAATGGAGGCAAGGTTCATGTGAATGGGCAGCGGATAAAGGCTGCCAAGGGCGTGGCGGTAGGGGATCTGCTCTCTATTACTATTGGTTCTCTGGAATTTGTGGTAACTGTAGTGGCTCTTTCAGAAAGACGAGGGCCGGCAACTGTTGCCAGAGAGCTTTATGAAGAGTTGGAAGAAAGCCGGGAAAAGAGGATGGAGCAGAGTGCGTTAAGGCGTATGGCAACGGCAGGGCATGTTTCTCCGGCAAAACGGCCGGACAAGCGGCAACGGCGAAAAATTCGGGAGTTTATTCGTAAAAATTCTTTGGAAAGTTGATGTGCTAATTTGTGTTCTTTTATGTGTATAAAGGTAGAGGAGGAAGTGATGAAAATGAAACGGGCGTTGATCAGCCTTACAGATAAATCCGGGATTGAAGGGTTTGCCCAAGAGTTGTCTTCCCTTGGTTTGGAGCTGCTTTCTACGGGCGGTACGGCAAAAAAACTGCGGAATGCAGGCCTTGATGTTGTTGATGTCGCTGACTTTACAGGTTTCCCTGAAATGCTTGATGGCCGGGTAAAAACGCTGCATCCCAAGGTTCATGGAGGAATTTTAAATCAGCGGGATAATGAGGAGCATCAGCGGCAGTGCCGTGAGCATGGTCTGAAACATATTGATATGGTGGTGGTGAATCTCTATGCCTTTGAAAAGACGGTGGCTGATCCAGAGTGCAGCCTGGAGAATGCTATTGAGAATATTGATATCGGAGGGCCCTCTATGTTGCGGGCAGCGGCAAAGAATTTTCGGGATGTAACGGTTGTTGTTGATCCAGCCGATTATCCTCTTATCCTTGACGAGATAAAGGTGCATGGTAATACAACCCTGCGTACCCGTTTCTATCTTATGCGTAAAGTTTATGCGTTAACCGCTGCTTATGATAGTGCCATAACTGAATGGCTGGCAAAAGTTGATGTTAATTCCAGCGATTTTGATGAGAAGGGAGAGCGCGTATAATGATAAAGATGGCGGTGTTGCTTTCTGGCAGCGGACGAACACTGGATAATTTTCAAACTCACATTAAGGATGGCCGCCTTAATGCTGAAATTGTCGTTGTTATCTCTGATAATAAAGATGCTCTCGGGCTGACGAAGGCAAAGAATTACGGTTATCCTGCTTTTTATGCCGGGGATAATGACAGCATCAATGCTGTTATCGATGATTATGATGTCGATATTATCTGCCTTGCTGGATTTTTGAAGCTCTATTCGCCGCCGCCCGCTCTTGCCCATGCGGTGGTTAATATTCACCCTTCGTTGATTCCCAGTTTTTGCGGGGCAGGTTATTATGGACATCATGTGCATGAGGCGGTGCGTAAAAAAGGATGTCTTGTCAGCGGCTGTACCGTCCATTTTGCCAACGAACATTTTGATGAAGGGCCAATTATCTATCAACAGGCGGTTTCTTTGGAGCTTGAAGAGAGTGCCGATAGTATTGCAGAGAAGGTTTTTGCAGCAGAGTGCGAGGCGTATCCCAAAGCCCTGCAGTGCATTGAGAAGATGGGAATTGATTATTTCTGGAAAAGGATAGAGCAATGAGCAGAAGAGACAGAAAACGGATCATTATGACAGCCGAGGATATTGAGCGTGCTATCCAGCGTATTGGCCTGCAGATTCTTGAGCGGCATTCCAACCGCGAAGATCTTGCTATTGTGGGAATCCATACCTGTGGTGTCTTTCTGGCCCAGCGGCTTCATGCATATCTCGTTTCCCAGTTAGCACAGGATATCCCTTTTGGCTCGCTGGATATTAACCTTTATCGCGATGATTGGTCTCTAATTAGCCAGAATCCTGTGGTAAAAACAACAGATATCCTTTTCGATGTGGATAATGCAAAGATCGTGCTGGTAGATGATGTTATTTTTACCGGCCGTACCATTCGTGCTGCGATGGAGGTGGTAATGGATTATGGCCGGCCGGATACGATTCAACTGGCAGCACTGGTTGACCGCAGTGGCAGAGAGCTGCCTATTCAGCCCGATTATAGCGGTATGCAGGTGAAGCTGGAGGCGGATGAAAGGGTGAATGTCTTGCTGGGGCCGTTGGAGAATGGCGATATCGCTCCATCTGCGGAGGTTGTCATTGAAGGCTGAACTACTTGCTCCTGCAGGGAGCCTGGATAATTTTCACGCAGCACTTGATGGTGGTGCAGATGCGGTTTACGTTGGTGCGCCGGGTTTTAATGCCCGTAATCCAGCAAGGGAACCGCAGCTTGAAGATATCTGTATTATGCTTGATCAGTGCCGCAAGCTGGGGAAAAAGCTCTATATTGCCGCAAATAGTCTATTACTTGAACGGGAGCTGAAGGATGTTATCAAAAGTCTTGCCGTTTTACAGGAGCTGCAGCCCGATGCCTTGATTGTGCAGGATTTTGGTTTGGTGCATCTGGTGCGTAACTATTTTCCTTCATTGCCTTTGCATGGCTCTACGCTGATGACCGTGCACAGTGCGGAGGGCGTGCGTTTTCTGGGGGAACAGGGTTTTGAAAGAGTGGTGTTGGCGCGGGAGCTTACCATGAAGGAGATTACCGCTGTTGCCCGGAAATGCAGCGGTGTTGAACTGGAGATTTTTATTCATGGTGCAATGTGTTTCTCTTTTTCCGGGCTTTGTCTGTTTTCCTCTTATCTTGGCGGGAAAAGCGGCTTACGCGGGAAGTGTGTGCAGCCATGCCGGCGGGCATATACTGCTGCAGGCAAAGGAAAAGGGAGTGCTGGACGCTATCTCTTTTCGATGAATGATCTGGTTGGGCTTGATGTGGTGGCAGACCTGGTTCGATTGGGAATTTCGTCACTGAAGATTGAAGGGCGGCTTCGGTCGGCACACTATGTACATAGCGTGGTTCAAGCTTATCGGCTGGTGCTTGATGCGGTAGATGATGAAGGCAATAGAAAGCCGGAGTATGATCAGGCGTTAGCTGAGGCAAAACGTCTGGAAAAGATGGCAATGAGCCGTAAAACAACCTCAGGTTATTTTACTTCGCCTCAGCCGGCAGAAGCTGTTTCTGCTCATCAGTCCGGTAATATGGGGATTCACTTGGGACGGTTTAGTGCAGTAAAAAAGGGTGGTGGTAAAAATATCTGCCGTCTTTTATTACAGGATGAGCTGCAGTGTGGAGATCGGCTGCGTCTGCATCTGGAGCCCTCTGGTGAAAGACAGGCATTTAGGTTAAAAGCTCTCTTTGTCGGTGGCGTTCCCCGTGATACAGCTCATAAGGGTGAGCGGGCAACGCTTGAATTGCCGCATAATTTTACTGCTCCGCAGACAGGTCATATAGAAGTCTTCAAGGTGGATAGTGCCCCTGTTGACTATTCGAAGGAACCGCTCCTTCCTTTTGCTGAGGCACAGGAGGTTGTTGCAGCCAGCCGTAAGCGCACCCAGAATTTTTTGCCGTCGCTGGAGAGAGAGCTTTTTCCCCGTTCTTTTTCCCCAGAAGACCTTGCTGTGTCTGCAGTTCCTGGGAGGGGACGAAAGTTCAGGCAGAAGATGGAGATGGAGTGGTGGATAAAAACAGATTCTCTTCACACTCTTACCTATCGCTTTCCTTTTCCGCCGGAGAGGTATTTACTTGCTTTTGAAAAACCGCTTTTACGGCAGGCCGGGCAGATAAAACGGCAGATGGGAAAACGGTTTCGTTCTATCATCTGGGCATTACCCCCCATCTTTTTGGGGAATGATCTGGCACAATTAGGCAGGCAGATTGAGGTATTGCTGCGTAATGGATACCGTAGCTTTCAGCTTGCTCATCCATCACAACTACAGCTCTTTTCCGGGGAGAAGGTTTCTCTCTTTGGAGATTATACCCTGAATATAATGAACAGCCAGACGGCACAGATGTACGCTCACCTGGGGTTTTACGGTGCACAGCTCTCCGTGGAGCTGGATAGGGAAAAGCTTGCGGCGTTGGTTGCCGGAATGAAGAGCTCTTTTTGCCGCCTGGAGCCAGGCTTGTATGTATATGGAGCACCTGCCCTCTATACTGCACGATTACATAATCTGCCTATTGACAAGGAGTTGTTGAGTCCTCGTCAGGAGTCTTATGTTGTGCATAAAAAGGAGGGCTTTACCCAGACACGGCCCACCAGACCATTTTCTTTATTGCCCTATGTTGACGAGATAAAAAATATGGGGATAAAATATCTTGTGGTGGATTGTTGCGGCTTTTCCCGTAAGAAAGATCTGGAGGAACTCTCTGAAAGGCTTGTTGTCAGTGGACGTTATGGGAAATTATCCACTTTTAACTATTTGGGGGAGCTGCAGTAAATATAACGATATAAGGGAGAGGGTTGTGTGAATAAATCCTTGACTTTATCTGTTAAATTAGGTAGAAAGTTTTGTTTTAGCACTTTTTATATACACAGTGAAGGCCGTTGCCAGGCAAGGGCTTGTTTTTGTGTTTTTTTTCTGAACAGGTAACGGAATTTTTTAAGGAGTAAAACAGTGGCAAATCACAAGTCAGCAGAGAAAAGAAATCGTCAGGCTCAAGTTCGTCGTCTTCGGAACAGAATGAATAGAAAAGAGATGAAGACTGCGATTCGTAAATTTAACGAAGCTATTGAGGCTGGTTCCGCAGAAGAAAATCAAGAAGCTCTTCGTCTGGTAACAAAAGTTATCGCGCGGACTGCCCGCAAGGGAACCATTCACAAAAAGAATGCGTCCCGCAGGATTTCCCGCCTTGCAAAGAGAATCAAGCCTCAGGTTGAAGCTGCTGCCTGATCTTTTCTTTTTTGCATAGAGCGAGTTTTTTGACGCCGTGGAATTTCACTGATTCCACGGCGTTTTCTATTTTTTGCTGCGCTGCCATTCTTTACACCGCTTAACGAGCAGTTGTGCCCACTCTTTTGTGCCTTCAGCATGAATATGGGTATAGAGAGCAAAGGCGTTGTGTTTTGTTAGTCCGTCCCGTCCTTCCCAAAAACCCGTTCCCCGTTCCATTTTTATAGAGAGCATATCCTCGCTGCCGTTCCACTCCTCAACGATGGAGTAGCGGAATTCATGTCCCCTAACTTTTTGGTTTTGTGGATAGAAACTGTTGTCGTTATCTGCGTAAAAAATGGAGTATCCATGCGCCTGCGGTTTTTTCGACATGGAAAACCTGGCCGGAAAGAGCCCGACAAGGGGGTAGGTTTTCCCCTCCATTCGTAGAGATTCACCAAGGTATATCAACCCGCCGCATTCTGCATAAATGGGCATTCCAGCTTCGGCTGCCGCCAGAACAGATGCGCGAAAGGAGGTGTTTGCGGCGAGTTCCGCAGCACCTGTTTCGGGAAAACCACCGCCAATATAGAGTCCGTCCAGTGGAGGAAGTTCTGTATCGTCCATAGCTGAAATAGTGATAAGTTCTGCACCTTCCCGCTCCAGAGCTTCGAGATTTTCCGAGTAATAGAATTGAAAGGCGGCATCTTGAAGGATTCCTATCCGCACCTGAGTTTTTTTATTTGTGGAGGGCAGGGGAGTTTCTTTTTTCACTGGAGCCATAAGTTCCTCCAGTCTCTCCATATCAATATTTTCTTCAATTAAATCAGCCAGTTGAGCAACCGCCTGCCGACTGTTTGCATATTCCTGATGGGGCAGCATACCGAGGTGGCGCATAGGAAATATATCCGTTTTCATGCGGGGAATATAGCCAAGAACCGGAATGCCGGTATATTTTTCCACTGCCTCAGTAATCAGCTTGCGTTGTCTTTTGGTGGCAACTTCGTTGAGGACAACCCCGGCAATATTCACTCTGGGGTCAAACTCCTTCATTCCCAGCACCATAGCCGCAACGGTACGGGTAACCTTGGAGCAGTTCACCACCAGCAGCACCGGCAAATCAAGCATAAGCGATAACTCCGCCGTGGAGTAGCCGCCGTCAACATTTACGCCGTCATATAAGCCCCGGTTTCCCTCCACTATCGCCAATCGTGCATTTTGAAAACGGCTGAAAAAGGAGGCTTGCAGCGTTTCTTTATCCATAAGATAAGGGTCAAGATTATAGCAGCGCCGCTCTGCTGCAAGCTGCATCCAGCCGGCATCAATATAATCCGGTCCTTTCTTGAAGGGAACAACCTGCCCGGCGCCATATTTACGGGTAAATGCTGCAACCAGCCCTACTGTAACTACACTTTTTCCTGCTCCGCCGCTTAATCCGGCTATAACTACGCCTTTTTTCATTATTTACTCTTTGTTATAAAGGTTGCATGATATTGTTTGCCAAATACTGCCCATGCCTTTTGATAGAGATCAAGTAGAGCTTGTTCTACTTTTTGCCGTTCGTTTTCCAGTGCATCGCCCTTTACTTCGGCAGGAATCTCTATCGGTTCGCCGTAAAAAAAATGAACCTTGGCAAAAGGTTTGGGAACGGCAAGCCTGTCCCACGAGCGGAAGGCAAAATAGCTGGATGCCGACCAGGCAACGGGCAAAATGGGGGCGTCGCTGCGAGAAGCCAAAAGGATTGCGCCGGGTTGCATAACCAGCGGCGGACCCTGGGAGCCATCGCCAACCAAAGAGCAGGTGTTTCCTTTTTTGATTGTGTCGAGCAGCCCCTTTAATCCCTGTACGCTTTTGCTGTTTCTTGAACCTCTTACGGCATCGTAACCAAAATGTTTCCCCAGTGCTGCGAAATAGTCGCCATCGGCGCTGGCGCTGATAAGCAGCGTTGCATCATATCTTCGCAAAAAGAAAAGCATAAAAATAATGGCATAGTGCCAGGAAACAGTAACAGATGGTTTTTTTCTTGCCTCTTCCGGGGAGGGAATATTCTCCTGCCCATGAACCGTTACCCGGCAGGTCATAAACCAGAGGCGCATTATCAGCCCTACAAGCGTGGGAAGCAGCCAGAGAAGAAAGGGGTTCTGTTTTTTTTTGCTCATGCCAGTTCAATCTCCAACATTCTCATTTTTTTAATGGTATCCCGCAGTTCGGCAGCGTGTTCAAAGGCAAGCTCTTTTGCGGCGGCTTTCATCTCTTTTTCCAGTTTTGCAATCTCTTTATGCAGCTCTTCCATAGAAGAGAAAAAGGGCATCTCTTCGGCGGTTGCCAGTAGATTTTCTGCGGCGTCTGCCTGTTCGTAGGTGGTGCCTTTTTGTTCGTAGCCGGAGCTTTGCAGTAGCTCTTGCACGGTGTTTTTTACCGAAGAAACAACCGTCTTCGGCTCAATCCCATGTTCCTTGTTAAAGGCAATCTGCAAACTGCGGCGGCGTTTGGTTTCCTCTATGGTATAGCGCATTGAGCCGGTAATTTCATCGGCATACATAATAACTAGCCCCTCGGAATTTCTCGCCGCCCGTCCACAAGTCTGAATAAGGGAGCGTTCGGAACGCAGAAATCCCTCTTTGTCGGCATCAAGAATGGCAACCAGGGAAACCTCTGGAATATCAAGCCCTTCTCGAAGCAGGTTAATGCCGACCAGTACATTGTAAACGCCGTTGCGTAAATCCCGTATTAGCTCTATCCGCTCAAGGGTTTTAATGTCCGAATGGAGATAACGCACCTTAACGCCGAGGTTTTCATAATAATCGGTAAGGTCTTCCGCCATTCTTTTGGTGAGGGTAGTAACCAGTACAGCCTCTCCTCTTTCTGTGCGCAGGCGAACCTCCTCTAATAGATTGTCTACCTGGTCTGCTGCCGGGCGCACCTCTATTTTCGGGTCGAGCAGCCCGGTGGGGCGGATTAACTGCTCGACAATTCGCCCCTCCGCCTGTTTAAGTTCCCATGCACCGGGGGTTGCAGAAACATAGATTGCCTGATTTATCCGGCTAACAAATTCATCAAAACGCAACGGGCGGTTATCAAGAGCCGATGGCAGGCGGAATCCATAGTTTACCAGCGTTTGCTTGCGGGAGCGGTCGCCGTTATACATGCCGTTTAATTGACCAATGGCGATATGACTCTCATCAATAAAGAGAAGATAATCCTCTGGAAAGTAATCCAGCAGGTTAGGCGGCGGGGCGCCCTCCGGTTTACCCGTGAGGTGGCGGCTGTAGTTTTCAATGCCGTTACAGTAGCCAAGTTCCTGAATCATCTCAAGGTCAAACATGGTGCGCTGCTCCAGCCGCTGCTCTTCAACCAGTCGATTTTCTTTGTGGAACCATGCGAGGCGGGTTTGCAGCTCCTTCTTGATAGATTCTGTCGCCCGCTGCAACGAATCTTTGGAGGTAACAAAGTGGCTGCCGGGAAAGATGGTGTATTCCTCAAGCCGTTCGATAATTTTGCCCCGCAGCGGGTCTATCAGGCTTAACTCCTCCACCGTATCTCCAAAAAATTCCAGGCGGATTGCCCGGTCTTCTTCATGGACGGGGAAAATATCAATCACATCACCCCGAACCCGAAATGTGCCGCGGGAGAAAGAAAAGTCGTTGCGTTCATATTGAAGAAAAGCGAGCCGCCGCTGTATATCCTCCAGCGGATAATCCTTATCCTTTTCCAGAAAAAGGTGCATGTTTTTGTATTCATCAGGCGAACCAAGACCGTAGATACAGGAAACCGAGGCAACAATCAGCACATCCCGCCTGGTAAGCAGGGAGCGGGTCGCCGAGTGGCGCATTTTATCAATGGCGTCATTGATGGAGGAATCCTTTTCGATATAGCTGTCAGAAGCGGGAACATACGCCTCCGGCTGATAGTAATCGTAGTACGAAACAAAATATTCCACCGCATTATGGGGGAACAGCTCCCGGAACTCCCCATAGAGCTGGGCGGCAAGGGTTTTATTGGGGGCGATAACAAGGGTAGGGCGCTGCACCTTTTCGATGATATTCGCCATGGTAAATGTTTTACCGGAGCCGGTAACGCCCAGCAGAACCTGATTGCCTATGCCTTGTTCAATGCCGGATGCAAGCAGATTGATTGCTTCCGGCTGGTCGCCTGACGGGGTAAATTGGGATACGAGCTGAAAAGGGGTGTCCATTTTTTTATGGTGCTATGATGATTATAGGGGAATGTCCCAGTAAATACAGTCTTTTGGGCAGTTTTTGATTGCCTCTTCGATAAGTGTCTCCGGGTAGGATTCAAGATGTGTTACACTCATCTTCCCCATAGTATCATCAAGAAAAAATATTTCAGGGGCAATGGAAGCACAGCCCTGACAAATGCTGCATCTACCGATATCTATAACAGGGAATCTTTGTTCTGCTGTATGTGGAGTCATCTTTTCGAGTATATATACCGTCTCGCTTTGCTGTGGCGGTTTTTTATGCTGCAAATATTGCAGGGTAAATCTATGGGACATAATTATGCAGGAATGTTTTATTTTCAATGAAAAATAAAAAAGAATACATCTTCTGTAGTTTTTTGCTGTATTGCTCTTCATTCATTCTGCTATTATAGTAGTGGATTTGTTCTGGAGGATAGGAAAGAGCAGGACTTTTTTCGGGAGGAGAGTATATGGCTGTTGGTTGGGCGCAGGATGGTGCAGTGCAGCAGCAAATTGATGCCAGTGTAGCAGATGCAGTGAAAATTGCTCGTGAACGAATGCCGAAAGGTGAGGGGCTTGAGCGTTGTGAGGAGTGTGATGAATTGATTCCTCCTGCTCGGCGGGAAGCCATTCCCGGAGTACGGCTCTGTGTAGCGTGTCAGCAGGAACAGGAAAAAGATGCTTCCTTCTCTTTTTATAATCGCAAAGGGAGCAAGGACAGTCAGTTACGGTAAGGGGAATATTGAGTTGTTTGCAGAAGATTGATAATAATTTGTGCTCCCCAAATAGTATTTTTAATATGTTAAATATCTAAGGAAATAGAGGAGAGAACATGGCTAAAAGAGAGATAGCAGAAGGAATTTACGCAGTTGGTGCCATTGACTGGGATATTCGTGATATGCATGGGTATTCCACAAACAGGGGCACGACCTATAACGCCTTTTTGATTATTGATGAAAAGATTACTCTGGTGGATACGGTGAAGCGTACCTGCCGGGATCAGTTGTTTGCTAATATCCGTGAGATCGTTGACCCGGAAAAGATTGACTATATTGTTGCCAACCATATTGAGATGGATCACTCCGGTTGTCTGCAGGAGATGATGGAGGTGGTGAAACCGGAAAAACTGATCTGCTCAACGATGGGGAAAAAGGTTTTACTTGATCATTTTCATCAGCAGGACTGGCCGTATGAAGTCGTGAAGTCGAATGCTGAGATTTCCATAGGTAAAAGGACTCTGCAGTTTCTTGAGACAAGAATGCTGCATTGGCCGGATTCCATGTTTACCTATGTTAAGGAAGATGCTCTGCTTTTTGCCAGTGATGCCTTTGGTCAGCATCTGGCAAGCAGCAAACTGTTTGATGACGAGGTCGATTTCAGCAAGGTAATGTATGAGTCGCGTAAATACTATGCAAATATCCTCTATCCTTTCTCTCCGCTGGTCAAGAAATTGATTGCTACACTGGAAGAGATGAACCTTGAGCTGAAGATGGTTGCACCGGATCATGGGGTTATCTGGCGTTCCCATATTGCTGATATTGTTGAGGCCTATAAGGGTTGGAGCGGCGGTGATGCGGAAAAGAAAGTGCTGATTATTTATGAAACAATGTGGGAATCTACCCGTAAAATGGCCTATGCCATTAATCAGGGGCTGGCTGATTATGATCTCTCTGTTTCGATGATAAACCTGAAAAACAGTCACTATAGCGATGTTGTTGCGGAGGTATTGAACGCTAAGGCCATTGTGCTTGGTTCCTCTACACTCAACAACGGGATGCTCCCTTCCATGAATACCTTTATCTATTATATGAAAGGTTTGAAGCCGTTTAATAAATATGCGGCGGCTTTTGGTTCTTTTGGCTGGAGTGGTGAGGCTGTGGGGTTGATAAATGGAATTTGTACTGATTTGAAGCTTGATGTGATTGAAGACGGGTTGAAGAATAAGTTTATTCCTAACGAAGATGTATTGAATCAATGTGTAGAGATGGGTCGGCGTATTGGAGAGAAGGTCTCTGCTGATTCTGTTGAAGAGTAAGATCGTTATCGTATAAACGGTTTTTTATCGTAGTTTTATATTTCCCCGCATTGCAATGGTGCGGGGTTTTCTTTATAGGTGTTTTTTATGTTGTGGTCAAACCTTTTTGCTCGGTCGCCTGAGCTTACAGTGAGCGAAGTAAAAGCATATCTAGCTGATGCTAATGAAGAATTTCAGCTTGTTGATGTGCGTCAGGAAAAGGAATATCGTAGTGGGCATCTGCCTGGTGCCTTGCTGATTCCTCTTGATCAGTTGGAACGGCGTTTTGATGAGCTTGACTCTTCTCTCAAGACTATCGTTTATTGTCGTTCCGGGGTGCGGAGTGGTTCTGCTTGCCAATTACTGGAGCAGCGAGGCTTTCAGAATATTTTTAATATGAAAGGGGGCATTCTTGCGTGGCAGGGGCAGCGGGTTGTTGGTGGAGAGGAGGAGGGGCTTGGCTACTTCCTTAATGGTGAATATACCAGTGTTTATGAACTTTCCTGTAATCTGGAGGTTGGTTTACAGCGTTTTTACGAACTTGTTGGTAAACAGGCGGCTGATAAAGGAAGAGAGAGAGTTGCTGCTTTCTTAAAAAAGATGGCAGAATTTGAAGATGAGCATATTGCTGAGCTTACCGCCCTTCATAATAAGGAGTATCCGCAGGCATCTCTGCAGCTTGATGCGAAGTTTGTTGAGGGTGGTCTCTCTTTAGATAATCTCCTTACTGCCTTTGGTTCAAACCTTGATTCTGCAGAATCAGTACTCCAGTTGGCAATGAGTTTTGAGGCTCAGGCAATGGATCTCTATTTTCGTCTGGAAAAGAGAGCTGTAGATGAGACACAACGGCAGTTTTTTGCACGGATGATAAAAGAGGAGAGGGGCCACCTGCGTTTGCTTGCCTCCATGCTTGAGGGTATGGCTGTTTAGAGACAGCGGGAGAGATTCTCTTTGACTCTGGATGAAAGGCATTTAGGGATTCAGCAAGTCCAGCATATTAAGAATTCTTGAACCCAGATCATCCAGTTCCCTTGTAATAATAAAAGCAGCCATATTCAGGGTAATTGCAAGAGCACTTAAGGCCACACTGATATTGATAGGAAAGGAGAGCATAAAGACATTAAGCTGAGGGAAGACTCTGGCAAGTACTCCTAGAATAAGGTTTGTCAGCAGCAGTACAGAGAGTACCGGTGCCGAGAACTGCACCCCAAGAATAAACATCTTTGTGGTAAGTTGCATCAGGTAAGGAACTGCATCTCCGGCGAGGGTTATCTTGCCCGGAGGAAGAATTTCAAAGGAGCGCATCATTGCCTGGAATATGACAAAATGGCCGTTTATGGTAAGGAATATGAGAATGGCAAAGATATTCTGAAATTGAGAAACAAGTTGTACCTGGCTCTGGTTTTGCGGGTCATAGACGTTTGCCGCAGAAAAACCCATCTGAAAACCGATAATATTTGCCCCGTATTCTATAGCAATAAAAAGTAGACGGGAGATGAGGGCGAGTAGGGCACCCATAAGTATTTCTGAAACGATAAGAAAGGTGAGGGGAATTGGTGAAAAATCAGGTAACGTAGTGATCTGTTGCTCCAGTGGCGGAAAAAGAGCAAGAGAAAAAGCCAGTGCAAGTGCTGCCTTAATAATTCTGGGATTTTGTGAAGAAGCAAAGACAGGTATGGCACTCATAAATCCTGCAATTCTGCTGAAGACGATAAGAAATATCTGAATTTGCTGAACAGAGATAAGTTCGATATCCACAGTTTTTTGCTTGTATGCGTTTTCTATAAATGGTTGAACGTAGAATAGGGATATTTACGATATGATTTGATGTGGTGTCTTTAACGTTTTCCTGGTTATAGCAAAAACTACATTGAGCTTATCATATTAATTATTCCCTTGGTAAAGGTCATTAACACCCGCATAATCCAGGGACCGACAAAAAGAAGAGTAAGAAATACAGCGACAATTTTAGGCACGAAAGTCAGTGTTTGTTCGTTTATCTGGGTTGCAGCTTGAAATATGGATACCATCAGGCCAAGAAGCATTCCAACTAGAAGCATAGGAGCTGCACACATAAGAATAGTTTGAATGGCACGGCGGCAGATATCTATAACAAGGGTTGTATTCATTGAGTTCTTTTTCTCTATAGATTAAAGCTTTTGATAAGTGAGCCGACAACCAGTGTCCAGCCGTCAACAAGAACAAAAAGCAATAGTTTAAAAGGGGTTGAGATAATAACCGGAGGCAGCATCATCATTCCCATTGACATCAAAATAGAGGCAACGATCATGTCTATAACCAGAAATGGAATATAGATCAAAAAACCCATTTGAAATGCCCTTTTTACCTCGGAGAGCATAAATGCGGGAATAAGCGTCGTTGTCGGCACATCTTGCTGAACTTTTGGCGGATTTTCCATGGTGAGATCTGTAAGTAGGGTGATCTCGTTATTTCCTACCTGACTAAACATAAACGTCCGTATTGGTGAGAGTGCTCGGGAAAAAGCCTCTTTCTGGTCAATTTTTTCAGCCATATATGGTTGCAGAGCATTCTCATTAATTTCATTAAGCACAGGGGACATAACAAAGAAAGTGAGAAACATGGCCAGGCTGACAATAACCTGCGTCGGCGGCATATTTTGTGTTCCCATCGCCTGCCGCATAAATCCCAGAACAATGACAATACGAACAAAGCAGGTTGTCATCAAAATTATACCGGGGGCAAGAGAGAGTATGGTGAGTAAAACAAAAATCTGCAGAACATTTGATACCTTCTGCGGACTGTCGGCATTTTCCATTCCAAAAGTGATTGTTGGTGCAGATATGGCAGAGGCCTCCTGCACACTCCATAAAAAAGGAATAAGAAAAGAGAGAAGGAAAAGAACGGGAAAATAAGGGGGAATAGTCGATAAAAAACGTCTGTTCATTAGCCCTGTTCCTGCTGTTTGTTCAAATGCTCTTTTGATGGTGCCATTTTTTGCTGACAATATTGCAGAGTGTTGTCAAAGTTCTCTTTTCCTGAGAACTCAGCTAAGGAAGAGATGTTGTTCTCGGCGATACCCAGTAGTAGTCTTTTTCCCTCTATTTCAACCAGGCAAAGGCTTTTTCTTCCTGGAAGCGGCCGCATCTCAAGAATATGAATACTTTTCCCCTGTTGTATGGCTGTAAGAGAAAAACGTTTACGCAGAAAAGCATAGAGAACAAGAATAAGAGCAATTACCAGGAGAAGACTCCATATCATCTGCAGTAATTCCGCTGTTACTGTTGAATCGGATTCAGCAAGAGCTGCGGCGGCATAACAAAAGCCGGGCCAACCTGTTAGGCCTAGAACTGGAGGAACCAATAGAGTATAACTCAGCTTTTGGGGAAAAGATGAATGTGTCATATCAGGATAATTTGTCTAGCCTGTCCATGGTACTGATTACCTCTGTTAGACGAATGCCGAACTTTTCACCGACCATAACCGCTTCACCTTTAGCAACCAGGCGCGAATTGACATAGAGTTCCAGAGGATCTCCTGCTAGTTTATCCAATTCAATAACGAATCCTTCTCCCATTTGCAGAAGGTCACGTAAGAGAATTTTTGAGCGGCCCACCTCAACTGAGACCTGTAGAGGAATATCGTAGAGAAAATCAAGACCTCTCTCTTGAGACATATTTTGGGAAGGAGAGGGAATTTCTACCGGTTGTGGTGACTCATTATCATCCTGAAGAAGCTCTTGCAGCTCTTCAGGAGCTGGTCTGCTGCTATTTTCTTCCATATTTTCCTCTAAATTATTGAGTCAATAAGGCTGATCGCTTTATTGCCGTTATGGGTTCCTGGAATGGCATTAAATTTATGGCGTCCTTCTACCAGCACTTGCAGAGGTTGATTCATATCGTAGTTGGTTTCCAAAATATCACCTTCCTTTATCCGTAATAGATCTCTGATGGTGAGGGTAAATTCCCCCGATTTGGCTGTAACATTCATTGGCAGGTGCTGGACTTGTTCTGCAAAAATTTTTCTCCAGGTAGAACCCTTTTGTGAACTGATTTTTAACAGCTCCCGCAGTTGTTTTTGCAGTGGTTCAAACGCCACTATAGGAAAAAGCAGGTATATTTTACCTATTTCTTTGCGGATAACGACTTGCAGGGTGGCAACGATAACCTCTTCATCTGGTTTGGTTATGGAAACAAGGCGGGCATTGCCTTCCAGCTTCTCCAGTGTTGCTCTTATATCTCCCACTTGGGCAAATGCTTTTCTTATATCTGGGCAAAGATCGGTAAAAGGTGCACGCAGGATATTTATTTCCAGTGTTGTGAGTCTTCTTTCTATAACGGGCGAATCAATGTCAATGGCTGCTCCAAGCATTATC
>PDWI01001439.1_pt1 | contig 37560 bp, 34 predicted proteins | sample 1430891 | NCBI WGS metagenome assembly PDWI01 (sample SAMN01162508, study PRJNA174530) | Oral metagenome, whole genome shotgun sequencing project. | biome: Marine environment; feature: Marine mammal; material: Swab sample of the gingival sulcus; isolation source: swab sample of gingival sulcus... | reverse complement strand
TTTTTCAAAAAGTTTTAAAATGTCGATATTTAGGGGGTTTGGGAAGGTTTAGTATTTTAGAGTGGAAGGATGAAGGGGGAAGAGTGGAGGAAAAGAGGATTGTTGTTGGTAAAGATAATATAATGATAATGTTTTATTGGATTGCTTTACTAGTATATTACATAAGAAGTGTACTAAACTTTATAATAAACATATTAGATAAAAGATGTATAGTTATATTTTATTGGGAAAAAGTTAAGTTAGAAAGAGATTTGAACTTAATTGGGAAGGGACTAGAGTGAATTGTATGGTTGGTTTGAAATCGATGGTCAGATTTGGAATTCGTTTAACAGAGAGCATTTAGGGTTGGTTTGCAATCAATGCGTATATGTAGTCATTGTTTATGCTAAAAGGTTACGTAAATACAAAATATACACAAAGAAAATCATGTGTGTACATGTATTATAGTGGTTATTATTTAAACAAATAAGTATAGCCAGTTTCTGGTTCTATTACTATATCAACTCTTTGATCGCCTTCGTCAGGGCATGAGATGTCATTGGAGTCACTTACTGTGCACGGACTACAACTTGCTGTTAAGCATAAAGATATTAGACACTTTTGCTTAATAATTCTGTTTCTAGATGCTGTACCATACGGGTTTATAAAATTGTGAAACGCTCCATACAGCGGACGACCTATATTATCAAATGCTATTCTCTTACTACCGCCTACACTACAAGTAGTAGAAAAAGCGATATTTTCTATACCAAAAGCTTCTCCTAACCTCATAGATGGTGTTGTAACAGCATTGCCTGGATTCTCTGAAGCATCTAAACATATAGTATTATTAAATCCACCAGACAAATAAGCATTTGAATCTTCTGGATTTTTTGCCAAATCTACAATATCAGGGTTTCCAGTATATGTAGGATGATCAGAATACACATGATAAGCCCAAGCATTAGGAGCAGATTTTGAACAAGTGCCACCCGCTGTGATATTTTGTACAAATTGTATCTGCCATCTACCTTTATACCACTCGGAGTCACTTGGATTAAACTTATTATCCTGCATCGCTAAATGTTGCGTATATCTTATGTGTGAGATTACTTGATTGGCCGCTTGGTAGATTTGATCATCATTTAACCTTGGTACTGCCATAGTTGCAAGTATGCCAACCACTATAATAACCATAACAAGTTCTAGTAAAGTAAATCCTCTTTTCATAAGCTAACTCCTTTTATATAGTGCGTATTGAGCTATAACTTTTTTTCCAAAAGTAAAAGTAAATATATTATCTCCCCTTTTCTGGGTTGAAACTTTTTCTAATATATAATCATCTCCTTGCATTATACCGTAAAATCTAAGCCTTATCGCAAGTTTTTTATTTTTTACATGTAAAAATTTGATATTTTTTCTTAAAAGCCAATTTGAAAGCTCTTTTGCTACGTTGTGTTTATATGCAAAATGCCTTTGGGGCTTTTGGAAAAAAGGGTACAAAACTCGATTTTCTACAACTAAAAAAAAGCTAACACTCAAAGTGATTAAGACTGAATAAAAAGCTATCTTATGCAAACGTCTATATCTTGGCAATCTTACTCGGTAGCTATTAAAAAAAACTTTAACCATCAAAGGTATACCTATTATAGCAAATGGCAAAAAATCCTCTAGCATCAAGCGTTGCCTTAAAGAGAACAAAAGCGTAAACATAAATGCTCCAAAGGAGATATACCACAAAATATGCTTTTCCTCCTTTATGGCAATACGATACAAAGTATAAACGTAGTACAAAAAAAGGAGTGGCGATAAAGCAGCAGCATAAACTCCCATAGTATCTAAAAAATGTCCGCTTGGCTTTCCACCTGAATCAAAACCATACATGTACATACTAAGTGAAAAAAGTATCAGCGAAAGCGCCATAAGTTCTCTCTTTTTTTTCATAATAGCATAAAAGAAAAGTGAAAGATAAAGAATAACAAATGAGTTGTCTATGCCCAAAGACAGAACCAAAAACCCATAAGAGAATGTAAAGTATTTCTCTTGATAGCACCACACAAACAAAAGAGTAAAAAGTATCGCGGTTGATGCTTCATTTACAATAAGTGCTGATGCATTTACTCCGGGCAACAACACGTATATAAGCACACCAAGAAGTGCATCTTCGGGTTTTTTTAATATTTTTTTACCAATTAAATAGATTAAAAATGTATTTATTACATGTATAACTAAAAAAGATGACCTTAGCCCAAAATCATTATATCCAAATATTTTACATGTAAAATCAACAAGGTAGTGCAAAGGTGTGGTTTGGTTGTATAAAATATCAGCTTCATAATAACTAATAGAAAGCGAGCTTAGTCCATAAAGTAAAAATACTAAATCAACTACAATAAGAATAAAAAGCCAATATATCTGTTTCATCTTTTTTCTTGGTAACAAAAATTAAAATAAACTCCTATATAAACACTTAGAAGCTGCTCTAAGGAGTTGTTTAAAAGTTTAATTTCCTCTTCATAAAAAATATGCTTTAAGATAAACAAATGAATTTTTTTGCCAAACTCAACCACATCTTGGAGTTTTTTTTCTCGTTTTTCATCAAAGTGAATATAAAGTTCAAGAACTAAACAAAGTAAGTCTATATATGTTTTTATAAGCGTGTAGATTTTAGCCTCCACTTTTTCTAAACTTGCCTCAAACTCGTTTATGCCTACTTTTAAAAGATGAGCATGTGAGGGAAAGTTTGAACTTAAAAGGGAGTTGAAAATATTGTCTATATACACAGAAAAACTCTTTTTTTCTTCTTCTAAAAGATGCTTTTGCAAAAACCTCATAGCCTCATCTACGCTTTTTATCTCACCATTTAAAAGGGTTTTTAGTTGTTTACATGTAAATATCGTTTTTGCACAAAAATTTTCCTCTGAAAGTTCATTTAACACATCCGCAAAAAAAAGCTGCTGCTCTTTTGAAGCTGTGTCACATTTTGCTAAAAACTCTAAGCTTAATTGTATCTTTTTATCCATAGGTAAATTTTACACAAAATTATATAAACAAACTTACATGTAAATCTACATGTAAGTTTGTTTAGTTCTATTCGTTAACCAATTCAAGGGATATCTTATGCCCTTTTTGCTCCAATATCTTTACTTTAACTTTTTGACCAATAGCAAGATAATCGCTGATAACCTCAACTCTCTCTTTAGCAATTTTACTTACATGTAAAAGTCCGTCGATGCCTCCTGGTATCTCAACAAAAGCTCCAAAATCAACTATTCTTTTCACTTCGCCATCTACCACTTGACCAGCTTCAAACTTTGGAACATCGCGCTTTGGTCTATCATCTCTTCGTCCACGCCTGTTAAAACCGCCACGACCGCTATCTTTTTTAGTTATACTGATGATATAATCTTTCGCAGCATCAACTTTTTTCTTGTTTTCTCCAGCGATTTTTACTTCACCTTTATCACGGTCTAAATCGATAGATACTTCAAATTTTTCAATAATCTCTCGTATGGTTTTTCCAGCTTGTCCTATGATATCTACTATTTTTGATGGATCAACATTAAAAAGCTCTAGCTTTGGAAGCACTTCTTCGTTTAAAACTATCTCATCATTGGCTTTTTCCATGAGATTTAAGATATGTTCGCGCCCCTCTTTAGCTTGCAAAAGCGCCTCTTTTAAAATAGGAAGTTCAATTCCTCCAAGTTTTATATCCATCTGAAGAGCAGTTATTCCATCTTTTGTACCAGCAACTTTAAAATCCATATCTCCATCGTGGTCTTCAAGCCCCATAATATCTGTTAAGATAGCGTATTTATCATCTTCAAAAACCATACCCATAGCAACACCAGCAACTAGTTTTTTTGTATCAAGTCCTGCTGCACGCAAAGCAAGTGAACCGCCACAAACTGTTGCCATAGATGATGAGCCGTTTGATTCAAGTATTTCAGAAACAAGTCTTATAGTATGAAGTCCATTTACATCGATAGTTGGAGCAATAGCACGTTTTGCAAGATTTCCATGTCCGAGCTCTCGTCTTCCTGGTGGTCTTAGTGGACTTGCTTCTCCAACTGAAAAACCTGGAAAATTATAATTTACCATAAAGTTATCTGTTTGCGATGACTTTTCAGTTAATAAATCAAACATTTGACCATCTTGGTCGCTTCCTAAAGTACAAATGGCAAGTGCTTGGGTTTGACCTCTTGTAAATAAGCATGATCCATGTGCACGAGGAAGAATATTAGTCTCTATTGTGATATTTCGCACATCTTTTAAACCGCGTCCATCTGCTCTTACTTTGTCGTGGATTATCATATCTCTTACAATTTTTCTCTTATATACATTAACCACAGCCGAAACAAGCTCTTTATCCCACTCCTCTTTTATAGCTATATCATCTTTTAGGATAGTTTCTACTACATTTTCAAGTTCAACTGCACGTTCGCTTTTTGCCATTTTACTTATAGCATTTTGAATATCTTTTTTATACAGCTCATCTATATACACATAAATAGAGTCGCTACTTAAATCATCTTTTAACTCAAGCTTAGCATCCTCTTTTTTGATAGGAGTAAACGCCTCTTCATAAGCAGTCGCTGACTTTGATATAGCATCTGCCGCAAAGCTAATAGCTTCAACCATTTTTGCTTCATCAAATTCATTTACATTTTGAATCTCCATCAAACCTTCTGAAAGAGCTGGATCAAGCATAGGATCGATAGACGCCATAGGAATAGGCTCATCTTTGATAGTAGCAATAGAACGCATCTCTATCATTAAAAGGTCTGTTTTTGTTCCAGCAACATATAAATCAAGTGTGCTATTTTTTAATTCGCTATTGGTTGGGTTAATTACAAATTCATCATTTATACAACCTACTCTTACACCTCCAACTGGAGTATTTACTGGTATATCTGAAACATAAAGTGCTGCACTAGCCGCATTTAAAGCTGCAACTTGCAAATCCACCTCTTCATCGCATGAAAGCACAAAAAGTACTATCTGAGTTGGGTATCGATACCCTTTTGGAAAAAGCGGACGAAGACTCCTATCTATGATGCGAGAAGTAAGGGTTTCAAAATCTCCTGGCTTTGTCTCTCTTTTGATATATCCTCCAGGAATTTTTCCTGATGCGTAAGTTTTTTCAATATATTGAACTGTTAAAGGTAAAAAATCCTCTTCAACTTGTCTTGTATCTCTAGCAATAGTTGCTAAAATCGTCGTATCTTTGGTGCTATAAAGTACTGCACCTGCGGCGTGTCTCGCCACACGACCTATGTCAAAATTTTCAACTTGGTTGTTTACTTCAATGGAACATTTCATTGGTCTTCTTCTCCTATATTTATTTTTTGTAAGGGTAAATAATGCTTACTATTTTCTACAACTTGCATTATCTCTTCAGATGTTGGTTTGTGTAAATTTTCATAGTAAAATTCAACATCTACGAAATTTTCTATATGATAAAGTGTATAAAACTCATCGGTTACATTTTCAAATTCACTATCTAAATGCATAGGAACAATAGGCGATGCATAAATCACAGATTTTGCTTTCTCTTTTATGGCTGTCTTAATTGCTGTTAGAGCCGTAAGCCCACTTTCACTTCCAACATCCAATAAAAGCACAGTGCTTCCCTCAAGGGAACTAATTAGCTCTCCTTTTCTATATTTATATACATCTTTTAATATTTTCTCTTCATATTTCCTATGTGCCTCTCCGTATATATACTCTTTTTTTATATCAAACGATTCACTTAACTCCTTATGTATTACTATCTCTTCAGTTTCACTTACCTTTGCTATCTCACACTCTGAATTATTTGGTGCTAAAATAGGTGTAGTAAATAAAAAATCATAATATAAATTTAGCTTACTTGCTATTTTTTCACCCATCTTTACAGCTTTTGAAGATATGACAACTATAAGCCACTTTTCCTCTTTCATTCTCTTAACTGGCAAAACCTCTAAAAGCCTATCTGCTGCATCTTCTGCCGAGGTAAACCCTATGGGCTTAGAATCCAAATCGTAAAGCATATTCATCTCTTGGACATTGTTTTATAATCTCTTCGTCTGAAAAAGTAAATCTATAATTTTCCATATATTTTTTTAACACCTCATAGCTTTGATTTATTTTTAACATCATATCTGACTTTTTAGTTCTATCTGGGTGATGTTTAAGAGCCAGTTCACGATACCTCAACTTTAACTCTTTTAAAGATATAAACACAGGAAGTCCCATAACCTCAAGCGCATTTTGTATATCTTTAACACTTAACTCCTCCATCAAGGCAACCTACTCTCTTTTGAAAAATCATACTCAGTTCCACCAAGAGGATACAGCTCAAATGCTAAATACAAACCTTTTCTACTAACAGTATCAGTTCCAGAACTTGTAAGCTTTGGGCTTCTATTTTCTTTATAGATTAGTGTATAGTTCCAACATTTTCTCTTAAACTCATATCCAACTTTCCAAGATTTTGCAAACTTGTCCTCAAAACTATAATCTAATCCAGCAAAAAATTTATAAGCATTACGTTTAGCATATGCATTGGCTGTTATAAAACTACGACCCTTTTTCTTATTTTCATGGGTTCTAGTATATACAAAATCAGCTAAATATTTCTTATCATCATAGTGAAGTGAAGCTTGTATCTTGGTAAAACGATTGTTTTTAAACGAATAATAGAGGTCATTTTTTGCATAAAATCTATCATTTGCAAAAAATGTTAACTCATTTTCGAGGTCACCATATCTATAGCTATCTTTATCAAAATTGAAAGATTGCTGCATTTTATGCTTTAATCTCTTCTCACCTTGCTTGTTATAAAAATATTGAGTAAGCCCAGTTTGAAGTTTTTTAGTCTTTTCATCACTTCTTATAAAATCCTCTTCTATCTCACCTTTTTCCCAACTTGGAATAATCAAATCAGCACCAAACTTTAACGAATGATAAAAGTTTTCATAAGGTTTCGACAAATCAGTATAAAGAGACACCTTATGAAAATTTCTAAAAAGATAGTCGCTTTTGTTGTTGCTATTTTGATATTTAATATAAGTTGCATATAGATTTTCAGAAATTTCAAAATGTAAAAAATCATCAAAAAAGTTTGTATAAAATGTTAAAGGCAAAAATGCTTCTACTTGCTGAGCATTAACACCTTTTTGTCTTGAATATCTATGATATTTTAAATCAAACGAATATAAAAGATTTTGGAAAAAAATATTCTCCAAATAACGGTGATATTGAACAGTTGGCAACTCTTGAAGAGTTTCGTTGTTATTTATTTTTTTTGTATCTATATAATACCTTGCATAAAATCCCAAATAATCTCTTTTACTTGTTAAAAAATAGTCCAATCTTGAAGCTATCAAACTTTCGCTTTGCGAACCATCTTCTTTTAAGTTTAAATAATCTATATCGTTAAGATAAGTAAAGTCCAACCAAAGTCCATCATCTGCTTTTTTACCAAAGTATGTCTCTAGAAGTTTACTATTTTCATATTTTATTTCATAACCGTAGTGGGCTTTATTTTTTAAGCTCTCTTTTTTAACAAATCTATCGTTATCTTTGAAGCCACCCACACTAATACTACCTTTTGAATATTTTGTATCAACAAACCTAAAAGTAGAATAAGCCCCAATCCCTCGTTTTGCTCTAATCTGAGGTGAAATTTCTAAATCCCACCATATTTGATTTGCAAAATATAATGGCTGTTTATATATAAGACCATCACTTGTATTGTAACCAATAGCGGGTATCAAAAGTCCTGTTCGTCTTGTAGTATCTGTGGAAATAGCAAAATATGGTAGATAAAAAATAGGCACTTCTCTTACATAAAATACTACATTTTTCAAATATAAAAACTTGTTATCTTTGCTTAATTTTCCACTTTTAAATCCCAGCTTCCAGTCTGGATTTTGAACATTGCAACTTGAAACGATGGCATTATTTGTTAGATAATATTTTTGATTACTCGTTGCTGTTTCACACTCAAGCCACATTTTTGATTTCTCTTCGTAAGTAAAAAATGGCTTAAAACTTCCCTCTTGGTTTTTAAAATCAATCTTAACATAGTCGCTTTTTAAGGCTTCTTTGTTTTGTCTAACCATACTTATATTTCCAAAAAGCTCTAACATTTCAGACTTACTATTGTAGAGTGCTTTATCGGCAGAAATAAGATACTCTTGACTATATACTAAAACATTGCCTTTTGCGATTACGATTTTATCTGTTTTTTTGACATTGTCAGCAAGAAGTTCTACATGTTGGGTTTTTGCATGTAAAAAAGTTATCAAAAGAAACAAAATAGCAAATATTTTATCCATTTATAACCAATGTTTTAGCAAATTTATCGTGCCACGTCTGTTTTTTAGAATCAAAAAATGCCCAAACAAAACCTAAAAATAGAACATTTTCACTAAATGTCCTTCCAACTGCACGCAATAAAGAAACTAAAAATGTAGGATTATCAAGTAAATCAATACTAATAACGCGAATTTTAAAAAACATCTTTCCAAGTGTTGCGCCATACATCCAGACAAAAAAACTATGATATATAGTTCTTATCAAAATTATCTGTATCACATTTGCACTTATAAAATTTAACATTTGCTCTTGTGAGGTCATGCTCGGAATACTATCCCAAATGATAGCAATAAATAAAGCAGAAACCAAAAACTCATCAACTATATAAGCTAGGGTGCGAGATTGATATGAAGCTAAAGTTATATTTTCACGATTTAACAAATGGGCAATTTCATCATCTATCATCTTATCACCTGATAATCAATATCTAATATAAACTGTTTTTTTAAAAAGTATCTTGACTTACAAAAATCATAAGCATTCTTACATGTAAATATTTTATTATCATATTTTACATGTAAATCTTTTTTGAGTGCCAAATCCATAGAGCATTTATATTGACCATTTTCAACAGATAACACTCGCATTTCACACTCCATTTCAAAACTTATATTAAAAGGGTAAACCCAAGTGACCGTTCCGATACTGTCAATGGCCTTAATGAGCCAACGATGTAGAAATGGTAAACTTTTTAGGCTATAACCTCTCGCTTTTTTCAAAGCTCAAACGACGTTTTAGACACACCAAGCCTACACAAACTTTCCACGAAAAACTTTTGTTAGACCCTCTTATAAACGGGTGTCGAATCGCTCAGGTTTACTTATTGTTATTATAAGGTATTTTAGCTTAAAAGATACTATTTTTTATACATGTAAAATTTTATATATAATATTTACTAATAAATTTGGATATTTGACATGCTACACTTAAGATGATATTATAACAATAAATACTCAATAACAAAGGTCAATAAATGCCCATAATAAAAATAACGATGACCCATGAAGATGGAGGCGCAACCAAAAAACAAAAAGAGGCTTTATCTAAAGGAATAACTGAACTTTTTGCAAAAGTATTTAATGGAAGGGGTGCAAAAAGTGCCGTTGTGGTTATAGAAGAAGTCTCCACCGACAACTACGCCATCGGCGGAGAGACTATTAGTAATATTCGTAAAACATAGTAACTTATACTACTTTATTTTTCCTTGCTTTTTGCATAAAAAATATTGCCACAAATATGGCTATACCTACAACATACGAAATATAGTGACTTGGCAGATGCAAAAAACCCTGCATTATTTTTGGTAAAAACATAAAAGGCATAATTGCAAAAAACAATACTTGCTCAAGTATATTTGTCTTAACCATAAAATATTTTTGAGTTGCACTTGAAAATGCTATCATTCCTATAAATGCTGTTAAGAAAATAATAGCAATTTCTAGCGGATTTGTTATCCATGTCCAACCACGAGGATCTGCTGGGTTAAACTCATCTACACCAGATATTAGTAAAAGTTCTGGGTTAAAAAAGAACATAAAAGGCAATATTACAGTTCTTAAGTTATACTTAAACCCTTGAATACCTGTAGTAATCGGATTTGATTTTGCAATCGCAGACGCAGCATAAGCTGCAAGTCCAACTGGCGGTGTGATATCTGCTAATATACCAAAATAAAATACAAATAGATGCGCCGCTATTGCTGGAATTAAAAAACCATTATCTGCAGCAAGAGTTAATATAACAGGAGCAGTCAAGCTAGCCATAACAATATAGTTTGCTGTTGTAGGAAGCCCCATGCCTAATATAATAGATACTAAAGCTGTTAAAAGTAAAATAGCGAATATATTTCCACCAGAAAGGGTCTCTATAACATCAAGCAATATCTGACCAAGACCTGTTAAAGTAATAGAGCCAACAACAATGCCTGCAAGCGCTGTTGCAATGGCAATTGGAATCATATTCTTAGCTCCGCTTATCATACCCGCAAGTATATCAACAAAGCCCGAAAGTAAAACCTCTTTGGAAATTTTTTGTTTTAAAATAAATGCTCTAAATGGATGCTGAACAACCATCAATGCTAAAAGCAACATAATCGCATTAAAAGCTGCGCTTGCTGCGCTCTCTCTTAAAACCATAAGAGTGTAAAGAAGATATAAAATAGGTATTAAATAATGTATCCCTTGCATAAAAGTTTTAAACTTTGGTGGAATTTCATCATCATCCATACCTTTTAAACCGAGCTTTAAAGCCTCTAAATGCACAATATAAAAAAGTGCAAAATAAGAAACAAAAGCAGGAATAAACGCTGCAATTATAACATCAGTATATGCCATACCTAAAAACTCAGCTATGATAAAAGCAGCTGCGCCCATAACAGGAGGCATTAATTGACCTATAGATGAAGAAGAAACCTCAACAGCTCCCGCTTGATCTGGCCTAAAACCTGTCTTTTTCATCAGTGGAATTGTAAATGTACCTGTTGTTACGGTATTTGCGATAGAAGAACCACTTATAATGCCTGTAAATCCGGATGCAACAACACTAGCTTTTGCAGGGCCGCCACGAAATTTTCCTAAAATCGCAAATGAAAGATTTATAAAATATTCTCCAGCTCCTGCTTTATCAAGCAATGAACCAAACAAAACAAACAAAAATACAAATCCAGCTGATACCCCAAGAGGAACTCCAAAAATACCCTCAGTTGTTAGAAACATGTGTCCAGCTAGCTTGTTTAAGCTTGCACCTTTATGAATAATAAGCTCAGGCATATATGGACCTAATACATCATAGCACAGAAATGTAATCGCTATAATACTAAGTGCGAGCCCAAGAACACGTCTTCCAGCTTCTAACAATATAAACATAGCAACAAAAGCTAGAGCTATATCTATCTGTGTATAATCACCAGGTCTTTGGGATAAATCCTCATAAAATACCGCAATATATGAAGCCGATATTGCCCCAATAATTGCAAAAGTATATCCAAACCATCTAATTTTTTTTAAAAAATACTCTTTTTTAAACATTGGGTATATAAAAAATGCCAATATAACCCCAAAAGTTAAGTGAACAGAACGAGTTATAGTTGAGTTTATAGGGTCAACTACTATGTATAGCTGGAACAAAGACCAAGCAAGAGCGATAACTGATATCAGCCAAAACTCGTAATGCTCTCTGCCAAAAACCCTTTGACCCTCAAGTTCATTTACTATCTTGCTTGTTTCTTCAGCTTGTTCAACTTCAAGTTCGCTTAACTTATGGGGTTTCTCTTCATAGATAGACATACAGATCCTTTCATGTATAAATTCGCGTATGAATAAAAAGAGAGGAAATATCCTCTCTTTAGTGAAATTTAATAAAATTCAATTTATTTAATAAGTCCAGCTTCTTTATAGTATTTTTTTGCACCTTCATGCAAAGGAGCTGCAAGACCTTGAAGTAAAGACTCTTTTGTTATATTTGCATAAGCTGGGTGGAGTCTTTTGAAAGCTTTAAAATTATCTAATATAGCCTTAACTACCGTATAAACAGCTTTATCGCTCACATCTGTACTTGAAACCAAAACAGCTTTTACACCAAATGTAGGTGTTGCATTTTCATTTCCTTTATATATCTTACCTGGTACATCCGCTTGAGCAAAATAAGGATGCTCCTCAACAAATTCATCAACTTTCTTGCCTTGTATTGGAGCAATTTTTACCTCCAAAGAGTTAGATGCATCTTTGATATTTGCTGTTGGATGTCCAACCATATAAAAGTAACCATCTATTTTATTATCTCTTAAAGCATCTGGCATTTCAGCAGCTTTTAAAGCACCGGCAAACGCTAAGTCTGATTTTTTGATATCAAGTTTTTTAAACAAAGCTAAAGCAGTCGCTTCGCTTCCACTTCCTGGATTTCCAAGGTTAATTCTTTTACCTTTAATATCCATAATGCTATTTATTTTAGCATCTTTCCTTGTAACAAGAGTAAAAAGCTCAGGATATATTGCCATAACTGAACGCAATTTTTTCACAGGCTTTCCTTCAAACTTTTTAGTTCCATTTGCAGCTTGATAAACAACGTCTGATTGGGCTATTCCAAAGTCCAATTCGCCATTTTTTATAGTGTTTATATTATAAACTGAACCTCCAGTTGATTCAACCGAACATCTTATCTTAGTGGTCTTTTTAAGCTTATTTACAAGCCTACAAACTGCCCCACCAGTTGGGTAATATGTTCCTGTAACACCACCAGTTCCTATGGTAATAAACTCTGTTGAAAACGCAGGAACACTTAGTGCCGTCACTAAAGCTACGGTTGCAATTTTTTTCATTTTTTCTCCTTGTTGTTTTTATAACTCTATAATGTATCACAAATTTTGTTTAAAAATACTTAAAATATCACTTTAAATGAAAAACTAAAATGGATATTGTAACCCTTTTACACACATTGTTTTTTTATAAACAAGATAAAATATTTACATGTAGTTTACCGCCTATTTATAGTAGATTTAAACAAAATATGCTATAATCCCAACCTTTAATACAAACAAAGGATTTAATTTGAGAAAAGCATTTTCACTTATGGAGCTTATGATAGTTATTATCATATTAGGTCTTCTTGCTGCTATGGTAGCGCCACAACTCATTGGAAGAAGCGAGCAAGCAAAACAGAAACTTGTTTGCGTTCAACTAAAAACTATTAGCGACGCGCTAAAAAGCTTTAAAATAGAACTTGGGGTGTATCCAAGTATGGATGAAGGACTTGAAGCACTCATAACAAACCCAGATGAAGAGAGTTATAAAAATTATCCAAATGGTGGATATTTAGATAGTAAAAAAACGCCACTTGATCCATGGGGCAACCCTTATATATACCTACTTGAAGAGGGTAGTTTTGATCTAGTCTCACTTGGAGCTGATGGAAAAGAGGGTGGCGATAAAGAGAATAAAGATATTAAATACTCCACGTGTCCGTAACATATAAAAAAAAGGCTTTTACGCTTTTTGAACTTATGATTGTAATCGTTATCATCGGTGTAGTGTATGCACTTTTGATACAAAACATAAACATAAACTCTTCAAAAGGTGCATCGCTTGGGTTAGATAATATTCCATCTTACATGAGGAAAACATTTGCCAAAACAAAAGAAAAAGTGGAACTTTTATGTATTAATAATTGTTCTACATGTAAGTTTAAAATAGGAAAAAGTGACACAAATTCAAGTGTAGAGTTATTTGAGCCATATAGTGAACCTGAAGCTTACGCTTTAATCAACGATAGTTTGCAACAGATAGATTTTGGCGAGATACATGAAGGGTATAAAAGTATAAAAGTCTGCTTTAGATATACTCTTTATCCCAATAAAAGCAGTGATAAAATGGTGCTTAATTATAAAGATAAGGTTTACATGTACAATAATTTTTTAAAAAAAACTATAATTTATGATAGTCTAGCAGATGCACAAGTTGCTTGGGTTAGTGCAAGAGATGAAGCAAAAGAGGATTAGATGATATACAAATATAATGGGGTAAACAAAAAAGGCGAAAAAGTAACTTCAAAACTAGAAGCTGCTTCTTTGGAAGAGGCAAAAAGTAGGCTAAAAGCACAGAAGATTATATATAAAAGCATAAAAGAAGAAAGAGGAAAACTATATACTTTTAAACGCACATACTCTATAAAACCATCTGAACTAGCATCTTTAAGTAGGGATTTTAGCCTATATCTTCGTTCAGGTATTAGTTTAGTAAATGCGGTCAATCTTTCGCTAAATCAATACTCATCAAATAAAAAAATGAAGCTGTTTTTACAGAGTATAAAAACCTCTTTAGATGAAGGTAAAAACTTTTACCAATCCCTAGAAGCCCAAAGTGCTATAAAACTACCGAACTTCTATAAGCAAAGCATTAAAGTTTCAGAAGATAGCGGCATTTTAGATGAAGTGTTACTAGAACTTTCACGCTTTTTAAAAAATCAAGATAGAATCAATAAACAAATCAGTGGCGCTATGGCCTATCCACTTGTCATACTTGTAGTTTCGGTTTTAATAGTAGGATTTATGATAACCTATATCGTACCAAAGATAACATCTGTTTTTGAACAGATGAACCAAGAGTTGCCAACTATCACCAAAATAGTTGTAAGCACAGGATCTTGGCTTTCCCAACATTGGCTAGTAACTTTAATAGTATTCATAGCTTTTATAATGTTATTCAAATCTTTACTAGTCTTTAGCAAAGGTTTTAAATATGGCGTTGATAGACTACTTTTAAGACTGCCATTTTTCGGTAAAATTATAGAAAATACAGAACTTGGACGTTTTACTTACATATCTTCCATTCTTTTAAAATCAGGCGTTCCTTTTGTGCAAACTGTAAACCTAAGTACAAAAATACTCAAAAATGCAGTTATAATAAAATCCTTTGAAGATGCATCTAAAAAAGTGGTAGAAGGCTCACGTCTTTCACAGGCTTTAGCAAAAGGCAGTTATGTACCTGACATTAGTTTTGTTCAAGCTATTGCACTAGGAGAAGAAACCAGTGAAGTTTCGGCAATATTGCACAACCTTTCAGAGCTTTACTTTGAAGAAAATCAAGATAAGCTAAGTATATTTTTATCGTTACTTGAACCATTTTTGATGTTAGTTGTGGGCGGATTGATAGGCTTTATTGTAACGGCTATGCTTTTACCAATATTTTCTATAAACATCCAGTGAGTTAAAAATGAAAAAAGGCGTAGTTATGATAATGGCACTTTCACTTATAATGGTGCTAACTCTTGCCATACTAAAAAGCACAACTACCACTGAAAATTATCTCAATCGTATGAGCGATACTGTTTTCAACGCTCAGTTTAACCGAACCTTTTTAGATATGACAGGTATCATAAAAGATGCCACCTCACAGATAAAAGATGCAGATGCTTTTAGTTTTTTAGTTCAGATGCCTTTAGTTATTTCTGATGATAAAACATCTCTTCAAGGAGTAATGACGCTAAGTTCAGCTGGAGGAAAATTTAATATAAATAATCTCATAGATGGAGATAAAAATCAAACTATAAATCAATCCTTGTATGATCTTTTTTCTTCCATTTTAAGCTCATACAACGTTAGTGATAGTGTACTTTTAATGTCCATGTTGCTTGATGTTATAGATAAAGATCAAGAACAAAGAGCTTTTGGAAGCGAATTAGCATACATGGAAAACACAAAGCTAAGTGATGGTGGCATACCAAATAAAGTTGCATTGCGACTTATACTAGATGCTTATGTAAAACAAGCTCATGATGATAATGTATATAAAATACCTTGGCAAGATTTTGTAACGTTTAGTGGAAAAAAAATTGATTATAATTATATAAATTCAAAAATTAAAGCTATTTTAGAGCAAGATTATGGTATAAGTGTACCTTACGATAATTCACTAATAAAAAAAGATGAAGATTTGTCGCTAGATAATGAACAAAAACAGATATTTAAAAATCTAAATATTATCTACTATGTTCCAAGAGTTGCATGTAATTTTAAATTTTTCTACATGGATAAAGAAGCAGAGGTAGATTTTGTATATGATTTGGAAGTAAAGAGGATTTCTAACATTGAAACGATTTTTTAATAACCCTTTTAAAAAGAAACATTTAGCTCTCTTGCTAGATAGTGAACCTATAAAACTAGATGAGAATCAAACAATAAATGTCATACTTTCTCCAAGGTATTATTGGACAAAAAAGGAAAATTTACCTGTAAAATATGAGTATCAAGCAAAGGCTTATGCCCACTCAACCTTTGAAGATATTATCCCAAAAGGGACATATAACTATCTTTGTAAAAAAGAGAATGATGACTTTAGACTGTATGCTTACGATGATACTTTTATACTTGAAAAATTAGAAGCTTTAGGCATTAAGCCTCAGCAAGTATCAAAGGTTTTCTTTGCCCAAAATGAACTAAAAGATATAAAAACCCCTATCAAACTAAATGAGCATGAAGCTTTAATAAACCATGAAAATTCAATCATAAAAGTTCCTATAAATTTGGTTGAAGAAACTAGTAGCTTTAGTGAATTTTTTAAAGGCAAAGAGCTATCAAATTTTCATATAAAACTTAGCAAATTTAGTCAAATAGTCGATTTTAAAGTTCTTTATACTATTATGTTTGCTTTGCTAGCATTTATTATTTTTTATGGTATCGAGCTAATATGGCTAAATAAAGTTCAAAACGATTATCAAATTAAAAAAGATGCTGTTGAAAAACGTTATAAAATGCCTAAAACATCTCTTCAAACCAAAGCGCTCTTAAAACAATTAAATAAAAAAATGAAAACTCAACAAGCCTTAAGAGAAAAGTTTTATCGCTTAACAAAGTTGCCTCTCAATAAAGGAGATTTTATAGAAAATATAAAATATTACAACAAAGGCTTTAAAATAGTTTTACATGTAAATAGCAAAAAAAGCGAACAAGGCATTCAAGCCTATTTGCAAAAACACTTTAAATTAGAAAATATAAACAAAAAAAATAAAAGAGTAACATACGAGGTAAAATATGATTAAAAGAATAAACCCATTCATTGTCGTAGGGATTATGATAGCTATTTTATTAGTATTGTTTATAGTAGTTCAGAGCAAAAAATCTAGTATCTTAGAACAAAACTCCAACCTTGCAAGCTATACTTCGCAAGCAAGGTCTTTAAAAGACCTAAAATCTACATGGAATAGCAAGCAAACCTTACCAAAGCTAAATAGTATCATATCAAACCCTTCTGTGAAAAAAAAATCATTTATCAGAAAACTAGCAAATAAAATAGTGCTAGATGCAAAAGGGCTTACTCGCTCTGAAGTTGATATGGTTATAAAAAAATTGCTAAATTCGGCTTTTGAAATTAAAAAGATAAATATCCAAAGAGTAGATGATAAACAATTAAACATAAATGTAGAGGTAAACAAATGAAGATATTAAAAAAACTTGGTTGGGTATTTCTATTTTTATATCTACTTATCGCATTTTTGCCAAAAGAAAATCTGTTTTTTCTTGGTGAAAAAAAATTGCAAAACTACAATGTGATACTAAATGATGAAAAATTAAAAGATAGATTAATCTTATTTCAAATTCAAGATAGTAGCGTTTACTATGATGGTTTACATGTAGGAAATATAGATAGTATTGACCTATTTTTAGGGATTTTTTACAATCAAATTTCCATGAAAAATGCAATCTTTAGTGATAAATTAAGACAATTTATACCAAAAGAGATAAGCAATCTCAAAATACAATCAACCATATTTTTCCCCATACGACTTTGGATAAATGGAGATGGCAATTTCGGAGATATTTCTGGTTTTATAGATTTATACAAGAAAAAAATAAGATTAGTGCTTAAACCAAAAAAAGAGTTTGTGAGTAAGTATTCTACTATTATGAGAGAATTTAAAAAAATCAATAACGAGTATATATATGAGAAAACTATTAAGTAACAGATTTATCAAACTATTGTCCATCATTCTTATCTTGTGCGTTTTTGCAAAGTTTATAAATTTAATAGGTTTATACTATTTGCCAAAATCTGGAGTAGAACTTTCGCCAAATATTCCAACAAATATAAAATACCGTGGGTATAGAATTTCAAACCTTTTTAATCTACAAACAACCAGTATCAATACACCAAAACCAAAACCCATTAAAAATGCGCTAAAAATTGATAGCTTAATTTTACATGCAATATATGGAGATAACCAGAGGGGATTTATTGTATTTACAGAAAAATCAAATGCTTCCAATAGCCACATCTTAGCATTAAATGACAAATACAAAGGATATAAACTAACCCAAATTAGACTTTCAAGCGTCATTTTAGAAAAGAGTGGAAAAAATTATGAACTAACCTTTAAAGAGAGTGCAAAAAGTAGTGTTCCTTTACAAAAGCGTATTATCAAAAAAGCACCATCAAAAGAATTTTTAGGCAATACCGAAGTATTAAGAGCAGTTAGAAAAAAAGATGTGATGTATTATGCAAAAAATTTCAAAGCAATTTGGAAAAATATTGCGATAAAAGAGATAAAAAGAAATGGAAAAATAAATGGCTTTAGAGTAATGTCTGTTAAAGAAAATTCCATATTTGCACAACTTGGATTACTAAAAGGTGACATTATAATGTCTGTAAACAATCAGCCACTAAAAAGCTATGCCGATGCTTTTAAGGTGTATAACAATATCGGCAACATAGATAGTATAAAACTAGATATAATAAGAAATAAAGAAAAAAAGGAATTAGAATATGAAGTTTTCTAAACTAATCATCGCTTGTTGTCTGCTTGCATCGTTTTCTCACCTACAAGCAAACCCTTCAAAAGAGAAAGTATTTATCGGTAAAAACAAAGAAGTAACGATCAATTTTAAAGATTTGCAAATCAACGACTTTGTAAAATTAGTATCAAATATATTAAATAAAAATATTCTACTTCAAGCACCGATACCTGGAAATGTGGATTTTGTTTCAACAACACCAGTTTACAAGAAAGATTTACCTATGATACTCCAATCAGTTCTTGGAGCAAAAGGATACTCTTTAGTAGATCGTGGTTCATTCTTAGAAGTTGTCAGAAGTAAAGATGCGGCAAAATTTAATCTTCCACTTGTTAGAAAAGCTGGAGATAGCTATATACAAATGGTAACAAAAATAATACCTGTTAAAAATGTAAATGTGGATTTTATGGCTTCAAAGATACGCCATCTTGGTTCATCTTCGGCTTCAATTGTTACTATAAAAGATAGCAATAGTATCTTGATGACGGATTTTCCAGAAAATATAAAAACTATTGAAAATATAATAAGAAAGATAGAAAGTAGCGATCAAAAAAGAGTTAAATTTTTTAAACTTAAAAATGCAGAGGCTGGGTATATATATCCATCGCTGTTAAGCATTATCAAAAATAGATTTAATAATCGTGTTGAAACCCAAAGAGTTAATATAGCCGCCGATAAAATAGGAAATACTATAGTCGCTGTTGGAACGCCAGAAAATCTTAAAACTTTGCAAATTATAATCGATAAATTTGACATCAAAGGCGCTACTCCATCTAAACAAACAAAAGTAATACCGCTTAAAAATACAGAATCAAAAGACGTGGTCAAAGTAGTAACTCAAATTTTAAAAGCAAAAAAGAAAATAAATCCAGCTAGTCATGCTGTTGTTGTAGCTGAACCAAACACAAACTCTATCGTTGTTTCAGGCGTCAAAGAGGATATAGAAGATATCAAACAGATGCTTCAAGAGCTAGACAAAGAACAACGTCAGGTATTTGTAAAAGCAAGAATCATAGAAGTAAGTAGGGAAAAAAGCAACCAAGTAGGTATAAAATACGGACTTCAAACAGGAAAAGCAAACTCAAGTGGACTTTATACTTTAGCTATGAATATGGGTGGTCCAACCGTAGCAACTGATACAAATTTGCTTAAGATTGAAATTCCAACCTTGCAATCCGGGTTAGCACTTGGGGCAGCACTTGATTTTCTATCATCAAACGGAGCAGCAAAAGTTGTATCAGAGCCATCACTCCTATGTTTAAACAATAAAGAATCAAAAATATACGTAGGTCAGACCCAGTCTATAGTAACAAGCTCAAAAACAAAAGAAAACACAACAGACCTCTCAACTAACACATACACCAGAGAGGATATCGGTTTAACCCTAAAAATAAAACCTCGTATATCAAATGATGGAAAAGTAACTCTTGAAGCTGATACAACCATTGAAGATGTGGTAAAAACAACAACTGCACAAGTTGGTATGCCTACTACTACTAAAAGACAAGTCACCACTAAGGCTATTGTTAAAAATGGTGAGAGTGTTATCGTGGGAGGGCTTATACAAGATAAGCAAGATGGAACTCACTCTAAGATACCACTTTTAGGAGATGTTCCACTATTTGGTGAAATGTTTAGACACAATTATAAAACTGGTGGAAATTCAAATATAGTTATCATTTTAACTCCGTATATCATAAACACCAGCGAAGATTTAACAACTTTAAGAAAGCGTTTGGTTGAGCTTGATAACTTACAAACTGTATATAGTAAAGAGTTTGAGAACAACCTAAAACACAGACGTCATAAAAGAGTTAGAACAGTTAGCGAAAATATGAAAAAAGCAGATAAACAAGCTGAGAAAGAGAAAAAAGAGTTTGAAGCAAAAACACTTGAGAAAAAACAAGAAATTAAACTTCAAAAAGAAGACCCTTTTAAAAGACTGCGAAAGAAGGATTGATAGTGAGTTTATCCATAGAGCCGATTCACAACACCGCACTTGAACCTTTGGAGCTAGAAGGCGTCGATGTAAACGTAGCTTTAAAAAACTATGTACTTTTTACAACCATTGATGATGAAGAGGTGGTGTGTGTAAACGATCGATACATTACAAGTGCTTTTGAATATATAACAAAAGAGGCAAGCTCATACAAAATAGAGTTTTTAGACGAAGAATCATACGATAGGCTATTTAACCGATTCTTAGAACTTCGTACAGATAGAGAACTTACTACTATCGACAAAAGCGCAGAAGATGAGATAATCGAAGAAGATATGAATTTGGCTGAATTTCTTAGAAATTCAAGTGATATCTTAACAAGTGAAGAATCAGCCCCTATTATTAAGTTTGTTAATTCATTATTTTATCAAGCTGTAAAAAAACGCTCATCAGATATTCATATAGAGATGCATGAGTTTAAAGGCGAAGTTAGATTTAGAATAGATGGTATTTTAGTTAAACATATAGAGCTTGAGAAAAGTATATTAAACTTAGTTGTTAGCCGTATAAAAGTTATATCAAACCTTGATATATCTGAAAAGCGCATACCGCAAGATGGACGTACACAAGTTAAGATAGCTGGTCGTACCCTTGATATTCGTGTTTCAGTATTGCCAACATACTATGGCGAACGTGTTGTTATGAGGATATTGATGGATAGTGAAGATATTCCTAGTCTTGAACAACTTGGTTTTGCAGATGACATAGTTACAAAACTAAGTGAGATACTAAAATACTCCCACGGCATAATACTAGTAACTGGTCCAACAGGAAGTGGTAAATCGACAACTCTACATGCATTTTTACAAAAACTTACAAGTCCTGAAAAAAATATCATAACCGTTGAAGACCCAGTGGAATACAAAGCAGACAATATCAACCAGATACAAGTTAACTCAAAAGTAGGACTTACTTTTGCGGCTGGACTTCGTTCTATCTTAAGACAAGATCCAGATATAGTTATGGTTGGAGAGATAAGGGATAGTGAAACAGCTACTATCGCAACGCAAGCTGCACTCACTGGACACTTAGTACTTTCAACACTACATACAAACAATGCAACTTCTTCCATAACAAGACTAGCAGATATGAAGATAGAGCCTTTTTTAATCTCCTCTTCCCTTCTAGCAGTGCTTGCTCAAAGACTAGTACGACTTTTATGTCCTACATGTAAAGAAGAAGATACTTTAGCTGAAGAGTTCGCAAAAGAGTTTGACTTGCCTCAAGATGCTAAAATATATAAATCATGCGGATGTAAAGAGTGTAACTATACAGGCTATGAAGGAAGGCGCGCTGTTGGAGAGATATTTGTTCTTGATGATGATACAAAAACTCTTTTAAAAGAGACCACAAACGATCATCAAATCCGCGCACTTGCTAAACAAAAAGGTCTTATAACCTTATCAGACAGACTAAAAAGACTTCTTCTTAGTGGGCAAACTAGCATGGATGAAGCTTTAAGGGTTGGCATAAAAGATGCGTAAGGCATTTACACTTATCGAAGTTTTGGTAGCAACGGCTATCATATCTGTAGTAGCCCTTGCTCTTTTGCAGACCCATTCAAACAACACTAAACTAATGCGTCATATAGATAAGCAATACCGAACAAGGGAGCTATTTTCAGTGGTTTTACTAAATGCTCAAAAGTCCTGGGATGGCTCAACAAAAAGTTTGCACAACATACTTTCAAGAAAATTTAACATCAAAGATGGCGATACTATAAGATGGCTGAAAGATAATTCCATCAAATACGACCAAGATGAACTTTCAAGCATCAACCTTATAGACACAGACTTAGGGGAGTTTGCCTCAGGCGTTGGAAATATAGACAAAAGCTCTTTGCCAAACATAACTTTGCTTTTAGATAAAGTCAGTATGGGAACAGAAAATGGCGGAGTATCGGGATACACCATAGCACTACAATGAAAAAAGCTTTTACTCTCATAGAATTAGTCGTAGCTATAGGCGTATTTTCCGTTCTTATAGTTTACATGTATCAAGCTATAGCAACAACAAAAAAATCCACCAGCATATATGAAAAAATGTATGAAAAAGCAGATAGAATATCCCTTATAAAAAAAATTATATATAATGATATCTTTAACCAAGTTGATCCATACACAAACACACAAACTATCACTGAAAAAGATTTTAGTACATACTATCTTAGAACAAACAACTCTCTAAACGCTCTAGCCTCTCCATATGTAGCATATAAAGTCATAAAAGGAAATTTATATAGATTTGAATCAACTGCACCCTTTAAACTTCCTTTCACATACGAAACTAAACTAAAGCTAAAAATAGACAAAATATTAGAAAATGTAGAGAGATTTGTCATACATACAAATAAAAATAGTAAACTTATAGATATGATAAGCAACGAACAAAGAACTTTTTTTGAAATTTCTCTACCATATAGTAGAAAGGTTATAGTAGTTGGCGGTTGATTTAAATTTTTTTTATAATTTTAGAAACACAATACTCTAATAACTATATCAATATCATCAAATACGATATTGATATAGTTTTAAGTATTTTTTAATTGATAATATAATAATATTCAAAATTCAAAAAAAAGCATTATTTACTTGTATATTCGTTGCTTTTTTGACAATTAAATTGACATTATATCTAAATTTTGCTATTCTATCTGAACAACTTGTCTAATTGCACAGAATTTGTGCTATAATAGATAGCTTTAAATATATGCAGTTTAGTTTTGGCATTATGTTTGTTTTGCACACAAGTTGCATAAACATTTGATATGTAAGTCCAATGGAATTTGCAAATTCTCAAAAGGAGTAGTCATGAACAAAACGTTCAAATTAGGTTCAGTAGTAGCCGCTTTAGTATTAGGCGGTATGTTAGTAGGATGTGGAAGTAGCTCAAGTAGTGGTGGAGACGAAAATCCACCTTCAGGTGATGGCACTGATAATACAACAACAATGAGTTGTAAGTATAACACAAACGACAATGTAACATTAACTAAAGGCTATGATATAGCATCTCAACACGCAGCTTTCATAGATAGTAAGGTTAAAAAAGATCCATCAAAACCACTAGCTTGGGATAAGGATGAAAATCCACTTGAGTGGGATAGTACAGATCTAACTCTTTCAGGACACACGGAAATAAACACAACCAAGATAGGCAACTACCCAATGACAATTGTTGCAAAGGGTTGTGATGTGGATGCAACAATAAATGTTAAGGTTGTTGAAGAGAGTACAGACACACAAACACCAAGTGGCGATACAGTACTTCCATTTTAGTATAGAGGAAAATGAAATATGACAATAATTGATAAAAATGTTTTTTTTAGCGTCGCGTTAGCATCCGTGCTCATAGTAGGTTGTGGTGGCGGAGGATCTTCAGATCAACCTTCCAACAAATCAGGCAAGAGCGGTGTTTCATCAGAAGCTTCTAATGAAACAGATACAAATAAAAACAAGGGAGTTAACGACCTGGATGAAAACAATCAAAGTATTGTCAAAAAAGTAATAGTCACCGATGATTATGTCATCGGTGCTTCTGTTACCGAAAAATATGGAAAAAAAGCGCTAGAGACAAATCAAACGGGTCAATATGAGTTTAAAGACTTCAATGCTACAAAAAAGACAATAATGAAATCTGTAGGAGGATATGTTGACTTTAATGGCGATAAATCCACAAAAGGAGATCCTAGGGCATATACAATGTATGCTAGTGGAGACAAAACTTATATTAATCCGTTTACCACATTTGCAACTCTAACAGATCATAATGATAGCGAGGTTGCAAAGTTTTTCGGTCTTGAAAGTATTGATATAAATACAAATACATCTAATATGAAAATAAGAAAGGCAGTAGCTTATGCAAATGCTATGCTTAAAAAAGTTAGAGCAAAGGATTTGAAATTCGGAACTAGCGAATCAACTGCTCCTATTATACCACCTGGCACTTCAGTATTACCATTTGCGAATATCAATTATCATCAAAAAGTATATGATGCTGTTAAAAACAGAATGATAAAAGATAAGCAACCTTTAAACATTGTAATGGCTAAGTTTACTGGAAATAATTTATATAAATCACTATCATCAAATTTAAAAAATCTAAATAAATTTATAAGAAGTGAAATGGAACAAAAAACACCAACACCAAATCCAACACCAAATCCAACACCAAATCCAACACCAAATCCAACACCAAATCCAACACCAAATCCTTGTGTTGGACCAGGGTGTCCAGGTGGAGGTAGCAAACCGCCTACACCTACAGTTAATAAAACACTCGATGGGTATATAAAAGCTGAGTTTAAAAATGGTAAAGCCATACTTCCTAAAACAACAACTGTAATAAGAATAGATAGGGTTGCATTTTTTGAAGCACAGGTTACGCATTTTGGATATGATGGCTCTAATGGAAATGGAAACTATCCACCAAATATTCCTGCGTTTCCAAAGCAACTAAATGTAACTTTAGATCAAAACAGTAGTGATAAAATTATTGTTGATATCAATAATTTTAGTCAAGATGATATCGATGGTTTTAGATTTATACCAAAATACATAGACTACAAATAAATAGGGGGGGTTTTTATGAGAATACTATATGTACTTATGTTGCCACTATTTTTGTGCGCTACAGAAGTTGGCAAATTAAAGCTAAACGAGAGCATACCTATTGAAACCCTGAAAGATTCGGTGCCAAGTAATTTTATAGTAACTGATGATGTTATAAAAGATGATTATAGCAGAAAACTTTTTTTTGCAAAGATGTATCTAAAAGAAATGACTGAAACAGAAAAATTAAGTTTAGATTTTAGCATTATAACATTATTAAACAATCTTGAAATAAAAAAAATACTAGACAAAGAAGCGTTAAAAATAAACGATGACATAAGTTATTCTTACTATCTTGCAAATAAAAATAAATATATAATTCCAGCATCAATTACACTTCATATATTAACGTTTAAAACAAAAAAAGATGCAGATACGTATGACATAAACAAAAAACTACCGAAACCAAAAACAAAAAAAACATATAAAAAATTTGAGATAGAATCATTATCGCCAAATTATGTTTTGGCTTTACAAAATTTAGATTCAAAAACACTTACACAAACATATAAAGTTAAAGATAAATATATAAGAGTGTATTATACTGACAAAAAAGAGATTAGTTATAGACCATACAATCAAGTTAAAAAAAGTATAGTTGATTATTTATTAAACCAAAAACAAAGGGATTTCTTAGATGAGTTCTATAAAAAAAGGAAATAGTTTTTTAAGAATATTGCTTATTTTGACCCTCACATGTTTTATATCTTTAGCAAACCCTTTAAAAATATCAAAAGAAGATTTGCCTAAAAGTTTTTTAAAAACTTTTGAAGATTACAAAACATATATTTACAATAAAAATGCAAGAAAACTTTATGAAATGCAAATCCCCTTTTTTAGATATTTAAATGATTTTAAAAGTTTTGAATACTATGTAAATGCAAGTGTACCTATAGAAAGCATAGGAATTGCAAATATTTCAAAAAAAAATATACAAAATATTGAAATAATTGTTCAATTAAAGTTGAAAAACAGAAAAAATATGGTATACTTAAGTCAGTATTGGTATAAGATAAAAGATAAATACTATATTTTAACTAAAAATGAGTTTATCTTTAAATACTAGGTGAAGATAGTATAGTGATTTTTCTAAAGATTACTATACTATCTTTCAAAGATAGTGTTCTATGCATAGAACAAAAATTTATTCTAAAGGATACTGAATGAGAAAACTACTTATCAGTTCAGCTGTTGCCGCAACTGTTTTAGCAACTGCGGGTATAGCAAAAGTTGCTACGGATGGTACAGGTCAATTTTTATTAGCTCCTGGCTTTTTTGCTCAGGACGGATTTGAAACAAAACTTAAGTTGGTCAATACAGACCTTACGCACTCTGTTTTATATAGAGCAGCAATAAGAGAGTATGAAGCGAGTCAAGAAATCGACTTTATCATTACTCTTTCACCTGGCGACGTATGGGAAGGAAGAATTTATAAGGGTGCTGATGGTGTTTACGTAGAAAGTAAAGACACTTCAACATATAGAAATTCTTTAGCTAATCCTGTTAAAATTTCTAGTATATATGAAGCAGCGAATGCTGTTCCAAGAAGTTTTGCGAAGGGGTACGTAGAATTTTATCCTATAGCATCATATAATGAAGGAAACGACAAAATAGTTGATAAAGATAAATTATATGATAGATTTGATGATTTAGCTGGTGGTGATACAGCTGGTGCAGATCCTGTAGGAAATGATCAGGTTGCTGGCTATGCAACTGTTGCATCGACAACACTTAATGCTGTAATGACTATTCCTATGATGGCATTTGAAGATGTAGCTATTGATCCTGTTAGTACTCCAGCTGCAGCAGGCGAAGACACAGTTCCAGGAACTTATGTTAATGAAGCAACAATTTTCGGTGACTTATCTCACAACACTGTAACCGTTCCTTTTGAAGGCGGTGGTGTAAATGATGGTATTTATCTAGCTTTTTGGAATGACCATTTTAATGAGAGCGAAGCCGGTTGTAAACAGTATAGAGGATACAACGTAATCTCTAGAGATATGGATGAAAACAGAGGAACTCCAACTGTTAGTAATATCTCACCAAAACCTGAGACTGCAGAAAATACTGTAAAATGTGAGTTTGGTACTATTCAAGTTAAAAATATACTTAACCTAGCTGGTACTCCAAACTATACAAGCGGTATGGTACAACTTGTCGGTATCGAAACTGATGCAGGTGAGCAAAAGTCAAATGCTGACAAAGCTGCTGCAATTGCTGCTGTGGATGGTAATAAAGCTGCTTTTGCTGCAACAAATATGAGTGCAAGACCAATAAATGGCACTTACTCATTTAGCTGGGTATATGCTCCAGTTAAATAAAATATTTTCCTCTCTTCTCTCGAAGAGAGGGGTTTTTTTAAATGTTTTTCTTCAAAATCTTTAAAAAAATTTAAAATTAAATCTAGGAACTGTGATGGTAAAAAAAATTTTCAAACTTACGATATGTTCGACTGTTATATTAAGTACTTTTCTATATGCCAACCTTTCAGAGGATGAGTACATAAGTGTTTATAAAACTGCGGGCGGCTTCACAAAAGCACAAAGGTATTCTTTAGTTAATGAAACATATAGAATATCAATACCCGATTCTCATCTCTCAAAATCAAAAAACCATAAATTTTTTATACCAAATTTCACCAAAAGAATTGATGTTTCTTATATAAGACATGGGTCTTTAGGATGGATGGATGCATTTATATCAATTGGACATAAACCCTATCTAAGAGCACCAAACGGAGATGATTTTACCCAAGGAATGTACACTATTTCTTTAAATAAATATGGAGAAAACTATGAAGACAACGTTAATAGAGTTAAATTCAAATATCTTTCGTCATATAATAATGAGTGGGTAGACTACCTAGTAAATAAAGATCCTAGCTGGACATTGAGATATTGGGGCTTAAGAGGAATATATCTACGAGCAACATTTGACGAATATCAGATGACAAATTTTAATAAATGGGTATATTTTGCTATTGATGATAGACCATCTAAAAATTCTGACAATAATAAATATTATCCAAGAGATGGTCAAAACCGCATGAGAGCACTAACTGCAAAATTTGCATATTATCTTGATAAAGCATCTATAGATAACATAGTTGCAACAAATGGTTTTGCTGAAAAATTTGCAAATGAATGTAACTATCTTAACAACACAAAAAACAAAAACGCCATCAATGCTTGTTATTATATAAAAGCATTTGGAGAAGATAACAACATTGTAGAAGGATACGAATCGAATGTTTGCTCCTATGAACTCGTTAATGGAGAAATACAATTAAAAAAAGGTTGGAACTTTATAACCCCAAAAGAAAAAGCTATCCTTTCTAGTGAAATCGGCTCAAGTTCAGCATTAATATTTAAGAATGGATACTGGAAAGGCGAAAATACTTCTGTAACATCTCAAAAATTTACCGCAATAGAAGTTGGGGATGCTTTCTGGATTAAGTCAAATAATAATACTGTAATTAACTATAAATATTGCGAAACGAAAGATCTTGGCTCTATAACAATCAATAAAGGTTGGTCTATGATAAATGCTACCAATTTAACTTCCAATGGATGCATAAAGGCAGCCTATTACTATAATGATAAGAATTATTGGGAAGATTTAGATTTATCAACAGCCATAAACTTACCGCCAAATAGTGCTGTATGGGTATATACAGAACAAAATAATTGTACAATACCTCAATAAAAATTATTTGTGCATACTCATATGCAATATGAATATGCACTATGCATTTTAATTATATTCAATTTTACTATACAAGTCTAATTTTGCATTATTTTAACACAACAAATATTATCCCTTTTAAAACTTAAATTTAACTTTTATTTAATATCATTCTGAATTTTATCCTGTTTGTAATTCTTGCAACTGTTTACATATCCGTTATGACTATATTTCTATCCATCAGTGTTTTTTGCCATAATTCTTACAAGTCTATTTGTTAAATCTCTTCATGTAATTAATAGTTCATATTTAAGCTTTACATATTTTAACAACCATTCTACTATTATATACATTTTATCTATTTTTTTCCATGAAATCGTTTTTATTCGCTTAAATAATTAAGTTTCATTTTTAACTTTATACAAAAACAATAAATTAAGTAGATTATAAAATACCAATATTATTTCGTATTTTAAAAGAAAACATTACACATATGACCTCATTAAATGTTCTGTTTTAGTCAACATCTTTTTTTATATAAACTTGAACAAACAGTTTTCTTTAATATCATTTTTCTATTTACACACCATTTTAATCATCAACAAATAAAACTCTAACCCCACTTATGATATACTCTCGCAAAAATTTTGAAAGACATGAATGGATAAGATAAAAATCTACGGTGCACGTGAGCACAACTTAAAATCGATCAATTTACAAATACCAAAAAATAAGCTTGTAGTCTTTACTGGGCTTTCAGGAAGTGGGAAAAGTACGCTTGCTTTTGATACGCTTTATGCGGAGGGACAAAGAAGATATATCGAGTCGCTTTCGTCTTATGCTAGGCAGTTTTTAGATAAGGTTGGTAAACCAAATGTGGACAAGATAGAGGGATTAACCCCTGCTATTGCGATAGATCAAAAAACCACTTCAAAAAACCCTCGCTCAACTGTTGGTACGATAACAGAGATATATGACTACTTGCGACTTCTATACGCGCGTGTTGGTAAACAATACTGCCCAACTTGCCAAAAACCTATCTCAAAAATGTCATCTTCTGACATCATAGAGCAGATACAAAAACTTCCCGAAAATGCAAAATGTGTTATCTTAGCACCTTTAGTAAAGGAGAAAAAAGGTTCATTTGCAGATATGATAGAGAGCCTTAGGCACAAAGGCTACGTGAGAGCGATGATAGATGGAGTTATGGTTAGACTTGATGAAGATATAGAGCTTTCAAAGACTAAAAAACATACTATAAAAGTAATTGTCGATAGAGTTATCATAAAAGAGCAAAACAAAGAACGTATTGCGCAAGATGTGGAAAAAGCGCTAAGTGAAAGCTATGGTCAAGCGGAGATAGATATCTTAAATGCTGATGAGATAGGAGCTGAAAAGTCTTTTATACATTTTAGTGAGCATCTTGCATGTTTTACATGTAAAGTTAGTTTTGAACCACTTGAACCGCTATCTTTTTCATTTAACTCACCAAAAGGTGCTTGCGTAGCATGTGATGGTCTTGGTATTAGATTCTCTTTGGATTTGTCTAAGATCATCAACGAAGAGTTGCCTTTAAATAAAGGTGCTATAAAGCTGATGTATGGCTACAATAGAAGCTATTACTTCAAATTTTTAACCGCATTTTGCGAAGCTGAAAAGATAGATATGAGTATTCCTTATAGTGAACTTCCATCCCACCAAAAAAAAGCGATACTTTATGGTTCAAGCAGTGAAATAGAATTTTTTTGGAAACGACATAAACTAAAAAGAAAATTTGATGGAATCGCAAAAATCATATCAAATATGCTAAAAGATGAAAAAGATTTGGGCGAATATATGAGTGAAAAAGTGTGCGATAAATGCGGCGGCCACAGACTTAATGCTGACTCACTTGCTGTAAAAGTGGCCCAAAAAAACCTGGGCGAAATACTCGATATGCCTATCGAAAAAAGCACAGAGTTTTACATGCAAGAAGACAACTTTAACTACTTTAGTCCACAAGAAGTAAAAATAGCAACACCTATCATCAAAGAGATAAAAGAGAGGCTGTATTTTCTTTTTAACGTAGGACTTGGTTACTTAAGCCTTGGACGAGATGCAAGAACTATCAGTGGCGGAGAGGCTCAACGCATTCGTATAGCTTCACAGATAGGTAGCGGTTTAACTGGTGTTATGTACGTTTTAGATGAACCTAGCATCGGCTTACATGAAAGAGATACTTTAAAGTTGATAAAAACTTTACAAGAATTACGCGACAAAGGAAACTCTGTTATCGTTGTTGAGCATGACAAAGAGACCATAAAAGCGGCTGATTTTATAGTGGACATAGGACCAAAAGCTGGAAAATATGGTGGCGAAATCGTCTTTAGCGGAGATCTTAAAAAGCTACAAAAAAGCAAAACCTTAACTGCTCAATATCTAAGCGGAAAAAAAGATATAAACTATACACACAACAGAAAACAGAAAAACTTTTTAACCATTAAAAATGTAAACATAAACAACATAAAAAATCTACATGTAAAAATTCCCCTTTCAAATTTTGTAGGAATCACAGGAGTAAGTGGAAGTGGAAAAAGTTCACTCATACTCCAAACTTTACTTCCAAGAGCAAAAGAGGAGTTAAACCGCGCTAAAAATGTTAAAATAGTAAAAGGCTCAACTTGCGAAGGCTTAGAACATCTTGATAAGGTTATATACCTTGACCAAAGCCCTATAGGACGAACTCCAAGAAGCAATCCTGCCACATATACAGGGCTTATGGATGAGATACGAACTATTTTTGCCAAAACCAAAGAGGCTCAAATAAGAGGCTATAAGATAGGAAGATTTTCTTTCAACGTAAAGGGTGGGCGTTGTGAAAAGTGTCAAGGCGAAGGGGAGATAAAGATAGAGATGCACTTTTTGCCTGACGTTCAAGTAAAATGCGATAGCTGCCAAGGACAGCGTTACAACCCTCAAACTTTAGAGATAAAATATAAAGGCTTAAACATTTCAGATGTGCTAAATCTAAACGTAGATGATGCGTTAGTTTTCTTCCAAGCCATACCAAAAATAGCACAAAAACTTAAAACTTTACAAGATGTAGGTTTAGGATATATCACACTAGGACAAAACGCTGTAACGCTTAGTGGAGGCGAAGCACAAAGAATAAAACTCGCCAAAGAGCTAAGTAGAAGTGACACAGGTAAAACCCTTTATATATTGGACGAACCAACTACAGGTTTACACTTTGCTGATGTGGATAGACTTACTAAAGTGCTTCACCACTTAACAGAACTTGGAAACTCTGTTTTAGTCATCGAACACAATTTAGACGTCATAAAAAACTGTGACTACGTTATCGACTTAGGTCCTGAAGGTGGTGACAAAGGTGGCAAAATAGTAGCTGAGGGAAGCCCAGAAAAGCTTGCTCGTGAATACAAGCAAACTAAAAGCTATACAGGTGAATTTTTAGCTTACGAATTAGGACTTTAAGATTTTAAAGGCACGATAATAGTCATCTGAGTGCCTTTATCTAACCTTTTTGCCTCTATTTTGCCGTGAAAATTTTCCTCTATAATGAGTTTTGACAGATATAAGCCTATCCCACTTCCATCTTTTTTTGTTGAAAATTCTGAATCAAACATCTTATCTATATTCTCTTTTTTGATACCACATCCATTATCTACAACGCTTACTTTGCAACTACTTTCGTCTGATGTGATGTAAACACGAATATGCTCATCATCTTCATCTTTTAGTGCTTCTTTGGAGTTATGCAAAAGATTTAGTATAACTTGTGCAAATCTGTTTTTATAGCCATATATTTTACATGTAGTTTCTACAGATATGTTCATTTTAATACCCTCATGCTTAATCACTCCGCCGATGATTTTCATCGCATCTTTAACTGCTTCAGATGGTTCAAAAAAGCACTTTTGGCTATCATTTTTATAAAAGTTTCTAAAATCCTCTATGGTTTCAGACATAAAACTTATTTGATTTAACGAATTTTTGATATATCTTTTATATATGGCTTGATTTTTTTCATCTTTCAAATCCAGACAACTTAGATTTTGAATAATAAGGCTTAACCTTGTTAGCGGATGACGCCATTGATGAGCGATATTTGCTATCATTTCTCCCAAGGCAACTAACTTTGCGTTATTTTCTAAAAGCTTATCTTTTTGTCTACTTTTTTCTATCTCTTTAGCTATTTTTTTCTCTAAATTATTTGCCGTTAGTGTTATGTGCTCTGAATTTTTTTGTAAAAACCTAAAAACTGAACTTATAGGCAAAGCTATAATATAAGAAAATGGAAAAGACAATATAAAAACAACTAAAAAAGCATAAATCCCACTTTTTAGTATATCCTTTTGTACTTGCAATTGCCTAGATTTACTTTGAAAATATATAAGATAAGGGGAGTTTTTCATATCTACATGTAAAGGCTGTATGTAGGCTAGGTTTTTATTGAAAAAATGAGCTTTTAGGTTTAGTTCGCTTTTTGGAATATCTAATAGTGAGCTTATGTTTTCTTTTCCAAAAAAACGTGTCCATTTTAACTTTTTATCAGAAGAGGTGATAAAAAACCCATCTTTATCTACCAAATACGTGTCAAATTCTGACTTTAAATCTAAATGTTCTAAAAATGAGCATATAAATATATTTGCAACCAAAGCGCCCTTAAACTTTTTATCTTTAAATATAGGAATTGAAACTCTAATTACCTGCTTTAAAGGCTTTTGGATTATACCATACTCGATATTTAAATCTGGAGAAGAAAAATATACTTTTAAAGTTTTTTTGACCTCTTTAAAATAACTTCGCTGACTTTTATCTTGCATCACTTCGCTCTCATAAGGCTTTGAAGCTCTAAAATCCCTCTCATAGCGTATAATTTCTAAACCATCTTCGTCAAGATACCTCAACTGCATCAAATTTTTATGCTCATTCATAAGAGTTAGAAAAACTGACTTTACTTTAAAATGTTTTGTATTTAAAAAATCTTGAAAATCCTCATTTTCACTTAATGCCAATAAAGTGTCGTGACCTTGGATATATATATTTTGCAAAAAGGCCGATTCAATTTTACCTTCGCTAACAGCATCATTTTTAAAATTTTGTATATTTTGATTTGATAATATATAATCATATATAAAATATGTAGTTAAAAATATAATACATGTAAAGAGTATATAAGATATTATAAGCATCAATTTAAAGCGAAAATTTTGCCTTTTTAATCTTTTTATATCAATCATAAAATATCTATCTTATATCCATATCCACGAGAATTAACGATAAAGTCATTTTTTAATCTTCGTCTTAATTTTTTTATCAAAGTTCTTAGAGTATTTGCGTCAATGCTTTTATCTTCCCAAACATACTCTATCAAAAATTCCGAACTCACAAAATGTCCTGCATTTTTAACTAAAATATATATAAGTCGTCTCTCATTGTCACTTATATCTATGATATTTTCATCTTCTTTAAGTTCTAAACTCTCAAGACAAAAGGTGTGAATAGGACTTAATTTGCAGACTTTTTGTTTTGGTAAATTTAAAAGCTTATCCATACGAAGTTCAAGCTCTTCAAAATGAAATGGTTTTCTTATGTAATCATTACATCCTGCCTTAAAAGCATCTTTAACATAGTCGATATCGCTCATAGAAGTTACAAAAATGGCAGGAGTATCTATGCCAAAATCTCTCATCTGCTTTAAAATCTCAATCCCACTTTTTTTAGGCATATTTATATCAAGCAAAAATATATCAAAACTAGCTAAAAAGCTACAATTTAATAATTCGTCGCCATTTTTAAAACAGAGCACCTTTGATTTTTTGTTTGAAAACCAAATGGATATCTCATTGGCTATAAATTCATCATCTTCAAGTATTGCTATTTTCATAGCTTAATGATAACATATTTAAGCTCAAATTATCTGAAAATTCGTCATTTTTTTGATAAAATAATAGATTTAATTTACTACATGTATAAATTAAATCTTGTTTTGATTTAATTTTTTATGTATAATCGAATAGGTTAATAATAAAGATAAATTTGAAGTTATTTAATCACAAAAAAAGTAAAGAATTAAAAATGAAATTACAAATAAATATCGTTGATGCTTTTACTAAAAAGCGATTTAAAGGAAATCCAGCAGCTGTTATCATTAGTAAAAAATGGCTTAAAAATTCTCTTATGCAATCCATAGCGACTGAAAATAACCTATCTGAAACTGCATTTTTAGTTGCCGATAAAAATGGTACCTATCATATACGCTGGTTTTCTCCTATAACAGAGATAGATTTTTGCGGACATGCAACATTGGCTTCGGCTTTTGTTATATTTAAAAACAATCCAAAACAAAACAAGGTTAAATTTTTGGCTAAATCTGTGGGGGAAATGATTATCAAAAGAAGCAAAAATGGATATATTCATATGAATTTTCCAAACCAAAAGCCAACTGCTATAAAAAACATTCCCAAAGAGTTACTAAAAGGCTTATCCATAAAGCCAACAAGCGTACTAAGAAATAACCAAGCATATTTTGCCATATATAAAAGTGAAAATGATGTAACAAAAGTCAAACAACAAAAAAAGTATCTTAAAAAACTTGCGCCTTATGATGTAGTTGTAACAGCTAAAGGGAAAAAATACGATTTTGTATCACGGTATTTTTGGCCTGCAAATGGTGGGAATGAAGACCCAGTTACTGGCTCTATTCATACAGGCTTAGCGCCTTTTTGGTCAGAAAAACTTGGTAAAAGTAAACTCATAGGCTATCAAGCGTCAAAAAGAGGGGGCATACTTTTATGCAAAGTGAAAAAAAATAGAGTAACCATATCAGGCAAAGCGGTGCATTATCTTAAAGGATATATTAAAGTTTAAAATGAAAAGATTAAAAATAGGGTCGGCGAACCGACCCTAGTATTTATTTTGTACTACTATGTAAAAGTAGATTCATGGTTTTTGTATGGTCTTCGTTTGATAAGATTCCTGGATGTTTATCAACTTTTTTCCAAAGCTCTTTGTTATCCATACTTTTATGGCATCCTATACAAAGACCGGTTCGCTCCATGTTATCTCTTACTTTTTTAGGAAGTGGCATTGAAGCTGGCCAGTGAGTTCCCACATTTTGAAGCTGTCTATCATCTCTTGTAACAACTTGTGACCAATCATAATCCATTCCTGGAATTGCTGCAAATTGTACTTGCTTATTTTTAGCTACAAATTTGCCGGTTTTTAAATCTTGTAAACCAACGTATTGGTTTTTGTCATAAGTATTTAAAAATTTTCCATCTTCTATACCATAACCTAAAGCTTTAGGATTTGCGTGACAACTTTCACAAGTTCTTGCTTCTTTTGCAACAGTGTGAGGTTGAACAGGTGATACATCGGTTCCTGCAACCATTTTTCCACCTTTTCTAGTTGGAACTCGTGCTTGTTTATTTAAAACCATTGTCTTTCCATCAGGCTTTATGATGGTATAAGTAACTTGACATCCCGGTATGATAGGAGTGATTAATCCTTCACCATTTACTCCTAAGATCGGATCTTCCCATCTTAGATATGACCTGGTCTCACTCGCTTTTCCTATCTGCTTAGCACCTTTGCTTCCTAAGATTGATTCTAGTGTCTCACCGCTATTGTTGCGTATGCTTCCACTAGCAATCCAATCCATCTTACTTTTACCCTTAGTATAATCAACTTTAACATGACATCCATAACATTGTGGCGCCCAGTCGGAGTGACAAGTATAGCACTCTAACTTATCTACGTGAGCTTGAATAGTATCCATGGCAACTTTTCCAGCCACACTAAATGAACCCATCTCATGCTTTGTTTTAAGCAGTGGCACTTCTAAATCTTTTCCACTAGCTAAGTGAGCTGTAACTTTATTGCTTTTTTTATCTTTTACCACATTTCCTAAAGGATTTCCTCTAGTTGAAAGAAGATAACCACCTTCTGGTTTATAAACAGTTCCTTGTTCCATCCACGCTGGTAAAGTTTGAGCAAGACCACGTGGTTTTTTAGTTATCTTTAACCCAAAGTTTTCTGAATGTCCTAAACCTAGCTCCCAAGGGTATTTGGTATTGTTTCCGTGACAATCTGAACACTCTATCTCAACTTGTGCTAAAGTAGTTCCTGCAATTAAACCATCTCCGTGCATATCAATAGATGTATGACAATCTTGACAGGTCATACCTGCTTTAAAGTGTAAGTCTGATTTGATATGAGCGTACTTTTTACCGTGGGTTTTAGGTTGTGCTTTTCCACCCTCTCTTATAGGAGATGTATAAGGCTGCTCCATTAAACCAACATAACTTACGCCTATTCTTTTTCCCCTATTGTGACATGAGTTACAAGTTTCAGGGTGAAGTCCGCTAAACTCCATACCATTTACATGTACTTTAGCTTCACGTGTTCCTTGAATTCTATGAACAAGTAGATGACCGTGCTCTTTTTTATCTATGGTTGGGTCATCCCCTTCATATAAACCTTCGTTGCTATATGGGATATGACAAGCACTACAACCCATTCCACGCCAATCACCTCTTCCTTTACGACCTCTTACGCCAATGTGACATCTTTGACAATCGCTTCTTTGATAAGTGATAGCTGCATTTTTCATCACATCCTCATCACTCATCTTCATAAGC